>JGI24508J20089_1000073_pt1 | contig 278019 bp, 269 predicted proteins | sample LinPmetageLP24_FD_20089 | JGI IMG/M metagenome (IMG submission 20089)
GTCCTCGATCAACGACAGGCTTGCCGCAGGCGTAGGGGCTTGCCCCCTGCTTAGGAAACCCTAACCCAAACCCTGGGCCGGAGGCCGATCGAGCCTCAAGCGAGATCTGACCCTGACTCAAACCCGCCCTGACCCGTGCCTAACGCGACAAGGAGAGGGCGTATAAGCCGGGGGAGGCGCGGCCGGGGTAAGAGGGAGGAACGACCGACCCGGCTAGCCCCGGCTGCGCAACCTCGACGACTCCCGAACACGTTCCCGGACCCGGGACTATGTAGCTTTTACGACTTCTACCGCTGGGTCGGCAACGATGGGTGGAAGGGAGCCATGTCTGGGAAGGATGCACCGCGTCCATCGCAAACGCTTGCAGAGAACAGCCTCACGCGAACCCTTAACCCGGATGCCGACGCCATCGCAGATGCGGTCAACGATTTCAACACAATCGGGCAGCGGAAATTGCTGATCAAGCCCGCCAGTCTCTTCTCGGCTGCGAAGGTCGCTTCGCTAGGACATACGGCTGCTACCCTGCCGTATCCGACCTTAATGAGAGAGGCGTCCCTTGTTGTGGAGGCTGCTCGGGTTTCTCTCGCAACCACTATAGCAGAAACTGCTGCTGGCCCCGCTTTGGATGCTTTGAAAACAACGGTCTCGGATGTAAGTCTCTATTCCTCTGGGCCCATTCCGTTACTCCGTGGTACGCTATGTAAATGGGAGAACGTTTTGAACTGGCGGTGCAGCAGTGATTCGTTCATCTCTGTCACTTTGAACAGCATAGCTGCATCCTTAGTGGCCACTCAATTCATAGAATTTTCTTTTTCCGATTGCTCCTTCATGTCTTCTTCCACTTCAAGCAAAGCTGACCCATCGCCAGTTAGAGTCACTCGCAATCAAAATGCTCACCACAGTCTGGAACTGGCGCCGCGGCGACGGCGCCCCATTCTGGACCTCCAGCGGCCTCAGCACCCTCGACGAAGTCGTCTCCACGCCCAACGAGAACTTCGCCAACATGGCCGGCGACTCCCGCACGCTGATCCAGCGCTACGCCATCAGCACGGAGCCCCTAGTCATGGGCCTCCGCGAAATCGAGACCTTCCAGCAGTTCGACTGGGCCTCTGCATTCGCGGCGCTCGAGGCTGCGGGGACGCCTGTCAGCGATGCGGATAAGGAGTCCATCAGATCTTTCATAGCGAATTATGGCACGGATACTAGTGCAACGACCGCGGCGCAGCAGGCGATGGAACATCGTGATTTTCTGGATGTCGTGCGTGCGGCGAGAGATGTTCATGAGAAGGCGATCGACTTGACGGCTCCGACGACGCCGCCGCCAGCCGGCCAGGATCAGCACTGGATATGTCCAAATTGTTGTGTCCCACCTTAGTGTCTTGCGAAGGAGACGAGTGAGGTATGGAAGATGTTGCTTGGTGTCAATGTAGGGTGATGGATTCCAGGGTTTTGCAGTCAGCCAATTGTGAGAAACTCGGAATGGCGCCATGTCATAATTAAGCCTTTCTCACACCAACTCTTTTGAAGACTATGTGTTATTTGGGAAGTAATGTCATGTGGAACATCCAGAGATTCTAATGTATACTTCACGACTTATCTTCTTGTCTCCTAAATTCTCAAGCCGCTCGCGTGAGGTTCTTTCGAAAACTAAGATTCCATATATTGAACCCTTCAACCATTCATACATCACCTTCAACATACAGCGGGCCATATTTAAGATATCTCATCTTAATAATACCTCACATTCTACTGCTTTAGTCTTGGAAGCATAAGCATGTTCGGGTCTGTACAAGAGCGTTCGTCTTGATCCATAGGAGCCTTTCACCTCACACATAGAGCCACTCGTCGCCAGATCCCAAGGTCCGAAGCAAACGCACTTCCTCTACCTCCTATGCCGATAACAGCGCCTCTCTCTCTATCCAAATCCCACTCCACTACTATATCAACTAACCTCATGATCCCACGATATAACACCAGACTGGTGTTTCTGCACAACAGCCCAATCAGGATTAAGAAAGACCTCTCCCCTGCCGACGTCTTTCCACCAAATACAATCCCAGATATCCGGCCTCCGTGGCATCCAGAACGTCCTATACTTAAAGCCCAGATTCAAATATTTTCGAAGCGCAAAATGCCATAGTTGCATCATCGGAGGCGGTCCCGGATTCTCGCGATTCCACCAGTTATACTGCCACCGATGAGCCGGCTCCAGTATCTCCGTGATCGTCCTCCAGATATCGAATTGGTACGGGATCCACTTGCCCATGGAATCCGCGAAGGCGGGATGGAATTCTGCGAAGAGAAGGTCGGTTTTGAGGTCTGAAAGTTGTGATGGCATGGTGATTTGTTCGACGTGGAAGACGCCGAAGCGGATGATTGACACGGTCCGGTTGTCTTGATTTTGCATGTATTCGGGTCCAAGTGGATTGCTCTGCCGTGGCCCGTTCTCGAGCTTGCCGTTGAAATGGTCGTATGCTACCATGAGGAGCATCAACTCCCTCACCGCGCCGACATCTTCACTGGCCTCTGCCCAATTCGGCTCAGCACCTGCGGAATTCCGGGGCTCGTCTCGTTGTCGTTTCCTGCCATCTTCCACGATCCAGGAAGCAAACGGCCCAAAAATACTCTCATACTGCCCATATTTCCATTCTCCAATCTCAGACCAGTCCTCAACATCATAATTATACACCGCCGTCTTACGAACATAAGCGCGATCCGCATCATCCCGTCTATCGCGCTCCTCGTCATCAATCTCCGCGATCTTCTCCCAGCATTCGTCCTCATACCAAACATACCCATTACGAAGCAGAAACCCATCATTGCCTTCCTCTCTCGCTCTGAAGAGCGGATCCAAGTACGCCCCAGCGAGCACCGCACCAGCAATCAGCAGTCGATACATTGCCCGATAAAACAGATCGCGGAATGAATCGATCGTTGCCTTCTCAGCTCCGGGAATCCCCTCGCTCAGACACTTGGGGAAATGCCGCCGTTCTGAGGGATAGCGACCATATCTCATCTCGCGGAAGAGATTGGCTTGCTCTTCGCTGCGATGCCGGTCGTCGGCGTGGAAGTACATCCATTCAAGGCACCGCACCAAATACTGCATATTGAGAACCTCTTTCAGCTCCCCAAGATCAGGAAGCGTAGAATTACCACTCAATGCATCCATCGCCATGGCTGGTGGCCGATTTCCAGCCAGTTCGGCCTCCAAAACGATGGCCGTCGCCCGCACCTGAATATCGTTTAGCCTTGAACTTAAGTTTGTCAAACAGGAGAAATGAATTTACTGCCATCAGAGCATCATCGAATGAGCGTATCTGTGATTGACCGACGCTCCAGATAATTCCTTCAAGATTCTCCAGCCATACGGTCTGAGTCTCCTTGCACGCCGAGGCGAGTGCGACGACCTGTGAAAAGCCGTCGCAGCTTTCATAGATGCGATTCAGGAGCTCCGGCGGGATGGAGAGGAGGGACGGGACCATCTTGTTGTATTTACGAAAGTCTCACGGCGCCGATATCTGTTCTCAAGGGATTTGATATACACTCTTGAAATATTTGAAGTGACGAGAGTTTCTACGGAGCGAAAGATCGCAAATATGAAAAAAAAATATTAGTATGTGCACTTAATAACTAGACGGTGTGAATCTATCTAGGCAGTCGCTAAGCGAAGTTGTCCAAGCCTCCCTATCTCACCTAGCCGTTGTAACAGTATGCTGTTTCCCGATGAATTTCCTGAAGCAACTCCCTCGAAGTTGAGTCGTTGAAACATGAAGATTGAATGTTGAAAAAACCGAGCAGCGCGCAGAATTTGAGGCCGCCTTCCATGAGCGAGTGGATCGCAGATCTTAGTTTGGAACCTCCCAGACGACATCTGTGAAGCCCGATCAGGTAGGATGAAAGAGGATAGATTTGTTTCCTAATGCCAACGCTGTAACTACATGCTTTACTTCCGCTCGATTTTCCGGTTCACGTGTTCATTCACTGTGTCCCTGATTCTCTCTCCACCGGTATTAACCACCTCGAGAACAGGCCGCACTCTACCTACACGTTTACCATTAAGGCTTACGTAGCTCTTGATAGCGTCATTGGAGACGTGTATATCGGCGTCCCAACACCAGTCACTAGATCCCATCCTTACCTACAGTCAGTATCTCGCCACTCCGAAATCATCCACTTCGAAACTGCAATCAACGGAAGATCTTGACTTACAGCCACAGCCGAGAGTTCTGCCCCAATTACTTTTATAACACTACTACACCCTGTATTCCGTCCAGTCGCGATGTCAATCAACCCTGTATGAGCAGTAGAGTACAATCAGTATTCATGGCTTATTGAGAAGACCCTGCATAACGTGGCCCCAGATACACACGAGTCAACAATTGTGACCATGTCTCGGCTGCAAACGGCTGGTCCGCTGCATTCAAAGTCCCTGCAGAGTTCACCACCTGCCCTTTTGAGATTGATGTCCGAGGAAAAGTGCTTGGAAGAATTCTGGTGACTTGTGACATGCCTCTGTGAGGAAAGATCCCAGAAGACCCGTCCATCCCATGTCCAGTTATGGAGATTGATACCACTGGTGTGGGGAGCTGCCGTGATTTAGACGGGGTCATGGTACACGGCAAGTCAAGAGAGTACCATGATGATACTCTTTTGAAGGAGCCCTCCCCGAGCCAAATGCATTGTTTTGATTTCTTTTCTCAACCTTCCGGATCACTTCTCATGTCAGTAGTTGCCTTCATAGGGTTGTGTTACAGTACCTGCTAATCCAAGTGCCTTGTGTAGATTTCAGCGACCCTCAAAGGTACAGGATGATGCTTTCACAGCAGCGGATGTTTGGATTGCTGACCCTGATCATCTCTACGCTTGTAAGAGCGGCATATGATCTCACAACCGAACTTATACCGGAAGGAAAGCTCCAAATCCGACTTGAATACGGGGGGAGTACCACCAACGATGACATCAAAAAGGGATGTTCGAATTGTCGTCTTCACTAGTTATCTGAAATCCAGTCAAGATGTCAGTGCCTTCAGCGACGGTCAGCTGGTTCAAATGGGTTACGATCGTATGAAGAAATGGTAAACGAACTGGGTCGGTACAGGTTTACAAAATGGGCAAAGCCTACTGTCATGACAGTCTTCGCTATTGGCCAAGAAATCTTCCTGGCAACATCTCAGAAAGGACAAGGTGTTTTTATCAACAACTTCCCAGACTCGCCAGTTCTCAAGAGCTTGGCTTTGTGCCAAGCTATACTTACTGATAGTACGAATTTGGCGAAGCCACACGTCCACGAAGCAAAGTGTGGTGAGATTATGGCAGCACATTCATTTTTCCGCAAGCACCCCACGATGACGACGATGAAAGGGCTTGGGGGAAGAACAGTGACTGTTGAGATGCCAGGAGAGGCAGACAGTCTTAAAATTAAGGCTCCATGTGGCACGGGGCGAGAAGATGTGAGCATTTCGCGAAGTCTTTTTGAAATGTATAAGCTGATTGTGGCACGATGTATGGGGATATAACCTATTCGTCGCGGACCAAGGCTTGAGAGAAATTCCAGAGGGCACCTCAGCAGGACCCTATCAGTTGAATGGCGTAGCGGGAGTGCCAGCAATAAGCCAGATCCCGCTGTGTACTGAATGAGCATGATTTCTAAAACAACATTGATGCTGTGGTTAGCATACCTAGGTGATTGCTGCAGAATCGGTCTCAGAATGGTTTACAACAAGTCGTTTGAACACTTGTGATGGATCTGGCATGTACGAATGCTCTTCCAGGGCTTAGAATCAAGTGAAAGGTTGGATCACCGAGGGTCATTTGTTTCACGTCTTAAAATAGCAAGAAAATTGGGAGTTTACACCTATTTCAAGGATTTGGGAACTTGCAAATATCATCAAGTATGAAAATTTGGAGCCAAGACTGCCGAATCTCTTTCAGCCAGACCTTAACTCCAAGAGAGGGGAGAGAGCTTGACACTCCACTACCGGCAATATATAACATTATTAGGAGAGATGGGTTGAAGTTGAACAAATGCTGCATCAAGGATATACCCAGGGTGGGCCCTCAGTCAACAAGCTCGTGACTCGAAGTTTCAAACCGTAGTGATGACACGCCTGTGACAGATCTTCCTTCATAACTGAGCTCCACTCTTTGACAGCTTCCTTCAGCACGAGTGTACGAAGGACTGGCCCTGGTCTCGCACTTGTCAGATTTCTCAACCTGTAAATGATAGAAGAGTCAGTAGTTATCATATCCGGGATGTTTTATGCCAAGACGGGAGATAGATCCAGCGCTTCGCGAGTCATGAGACACCCAAACAATCATATAGAAGAAGAGTAATTGCAGAATTCCATTGTTCACGTACCATCGTTTGAAAGCAGATGAGACCGTCGTGTCATCCCACTCAGGTTCCCAGGGCCATTCAAGCAATACATTATCCGTTATTGTCAATGTTTCGAGGGTCCGGGGGATTATATCGTCTACTGTTACAGCGTTGTGCGAATCGAAGTTACCGGTCAAGAACGGCAATGGAATTTGGAGAGATTTAAGACAGCCAAGACCTACAATGCCTTTCAACGTCCCTTGAAAATCAAGAAAATCATATTCGTAATCTTCTTCGATAGAGCACCTCCCACTGATGACCAAGTCCTCTAGCGTTTCCCCTACGTGCTGTAGTGCACTACCAATATCATCGAGACTGACCCAGACTGAACCTTCCTCGGGTCTTCTCAAATCAACTCCCGATCGATAGTACCAATCATATCGGAATTTCTTGAGCGCTGGTGTTTTGGAGAGTAGATGGCCAAGATGCTTCGGTTCAACGGCAGTCAGGTGGAGCGTTGTCAGCATTGAAGAAGTAGGCGCTTGCATGGGCCAGTCCCTCCAACACATTGGCATGGAAGAAACCACAAATAATTCTTTGATGTCTGGTAGGTAGAAGAAAGGCAACAGGTCTGCAGATTCAAGTGAATATCTGGTCCGGCCCAGCCTGGCACTGAAGTTGATATGCACCTTGCTCAAATCTTGATAAGCAGGCACTTGGTGATCACCATTCTTGAGAAGCGCCGAGTAGAATAACTGTCGTAGAAGCCCAGTCTCGAATGTAAACATCGGGCCGAGGTCGATGTGCGTGACATGGTGTAGTCGAAACAGCAAAAGTGTGATCAAGGCATCCATTGATCCTTGGGAGAATGCCTTCTTCCACGAGCTCACAAAGTCAACCTTCGTCTGCTCCATAAACTTCGCTATGTCATAGTACTCCAACGTAGCAACATCAATTCTAGGAGGGACAATATTCCGATCTTCGAAGTAAGGGATGAATGAGTCTCCGAGTAGTGAAACCCTTCGGACATGTGCGGCTAGCTCTGGTCTCTGTAGAATGGTGCGGATGAAGGGGACAATAGGAGGTGGTCGATCTTCCAACCAAATCCATTCAATACTCGAGTATAGCAATGGTTCGCAGCTGGCGCGTGACTCTTTGTTAACAAGAGAGAGCTTGTGGAGCTCAGGCGGCGAGAGTAGTTTCAGTACAGGCATCAACAAATCGCCGAGCAAGTCCCAAAATGAGCTTCTTGGACATTTCTGCATACCACCACGTTAGCATTTTGTAAGTGCTTTGTTCATTTTGGTTATTTCCACTTACCTCCCGTGACATCTCGGTCGTGACCGCAGAAAAAACGATGCAAGTCATGCGCCTCGAGACTCGTGGAATTGGGGGCGTGGAGTAACGATGGAGGAATCGGGACTGAAGTCACTTCAATCTGGTGAAAGTCCGATTCTGTAGGAGAAGAATAGCTCACCCGCTTACGATGAGAGTCAGAAGGGGGCGTGCACTGTCGCCGGGGTAGGTGTACCTCCGTAGTCGCAACTTGTGCGCCAAGCCCAAAGCAAAAAGGCGGCATTTCTGTAACAACCGAACCAATCAGGAGATTGCCGGGCAAAGCAGCGTCGCTTTTGTTTCCACAATATGGCATGCCTCTTTCTGCCGAGATATGGTTCTACGTATTGACTTCTTATTCTTCTCCGTCTACTCGGCAATACGTATTCCTCATATCTGTAATTGGCATGTCCAATACTAAGAAACGGCGATTCAATCGATTGTTGATGTCCCCGTCTAAGGGTGTTCACATGTGATGGTTCGATGGCTGGACGAGAGAGTTATTCTTGTCTCAATGAATTCCGTTCCCCGCAGCAAATCTTCTTGGAAGGTTCTGGCGACTCGCGACAAGGCATATCTACGGTGCGTATTAGATCAAGACAGGGAGATCGAGTAAGCTTCCGCGGCGCTGTCAGCTACTGGGCTAGGCCAGCAGTCATGCACTGTGCCTTACTTCTAAACTGGCTTGCATGAAATGCGGGTTTTCATATGCAGAATAGGGCGGAAGACATGCCGTTCACTTCTAAAGGGCCCTCCTTCTAAAAATTGCGGATAGTTCGCAGGAGCACTAGCATCAAAACGTATGAGGGTCCGACACGGACCGAGGCGAAACCTTGTACAGTAAACTTCAGTTGCCGCTCGCGGAATCGTCAATCTTTTAAATAACAAGCACCACGAGAAATTGTCTTCGGGGACGCCAAGGAAGCATGAGATACTACCTGCTGTAATCGGCTAGCGTATTTGATTTTCTAAGCGCACGGATGGGGCTCTGAAAGCACTGAAAGGTCCAATATGCAACATCATTTTTCTCATCACCAACACCAACTAATCTGATAACAGATGTCACCTGCCTAATTCTCTCGTGCCTGATCAGCGAAACCCCACTTGCTGGATTTTTGGTACTTCCTCGCGACACAGGTGCAAAATTTCCCTTCGGCACACTTACTGTTCATTTTGTGCCACTCCACAAAAGTTTGCCGTAAATTTTGGGCCCTCGGTCTTTTGGTTTCTAACTCCAGAAGAAAAGTTACATGCAGTGTCGTAAGTCTGACTCCAGCCTGCTGTGGCTAAGCCGAACTGCTCGAGTGACTTGTTCAGGGTGCTTCAGGATTGCTCATGGCGCTCAAGTAAATTACTCAAAGCGCTCAGGTGAGGTGCTCGTGTTTGCTTAGATTCCTCACGCGAGTCGACTGAGCCGAAGGGGGGCAGAGCAAGAGCAGCAAGCTTGCGGCATTACCAACCGGGATACAAGAAAATAAAGTAAAAATAGCTTCGTGATACAGCAATGGACTTGATACAACGACCTGGAATGGCGGATATATTTTTTTTTTTGCTTGGTCAACACGTCCCATCACCCTTCGACTGTCTTCGAGAAAGACGTTTCGGATATACGACTACGGTCTAGCTCAGCTTCTTAGAGAGGAGTATTCAACAAACATATGATAGAAATGAATAGCGAACTTGAGTAAGTTAACGGGCATGTTTACTACGCCATCGGAGGCTGTTAAGACCGACAATTTAAAGGAAGAGAAGTCCTGGACAAACACCGCGAGGCTACCTAGGAAAAGCTAGGCTTCCGTTGTAGAGAAGGTCGCTGGAGCGGGCGACTAGAACTTTTAATTTAAGGTCTATTTCTTGGAGTGGGTTGTGAAGTTCCCGTGTACTGCTCTTAGTGGACTTCGCTGCTAATGCTAAATGCTGACAAAACAAATAAGGTATCAAGGAACACGGAAGCTCATCGCAAGCTCGACGTTTTCCTCACATTGTCAACGCTGCTTTGTCAGACAGCGAGCACGATTGGTTCAATGTAAATGTTCTGGGTGATGCCGAAGGGCCTCTCAAGGAAGCCACTCCTCCGCGGACAGCCCAGTGTTGTTGTTGTCAATAATTCAGTCAAAGAGGGGAACACAGGTGCTTGAAGTAGGCCTGCAAGCGACGCGCATATGACTGAAAGCGGCGCTGCAACATGGCATTGTGGAGTGGAATACTCCTTTTGATGCAAAAAGGAAATTGATTGAATTCAAAACTATAGTGCCATAGTAAAAGGAAAACCTTGGAGCTCAGTACATGAGCTGTCTTCCTTACTTGTGTTTCTCCGCACAGAGGCACCACAGCCTGCCATTCTGATCTTGATGTCGCACCTAGTCATTACTGCGGATGGGAAAATTAGTAGGGATGTTCTCCTATGACCAGCCCTCCATCTACCCACCTCTTCCGCTTCTGGTATCATTGTCTTGAGATGGAAATGAGCGGACGTCTCAGTATTGCGAAAAGAATGTACGCGCGAAGAGGTCCAGTCCCTGGCTGTGCACCCTCGGCAGGAAGCTTATTCGTTCCTGCGCTATAACCATGGTCTTATGCGGGCTGCGGTTGGAGTCCTGCTTGGGAACTTGCCAAAGATCCAGTCCCAAGACTTGCCCTTCTGTAGCCAGATCAGCTCTGCTTGCCCGTACAAGACTGGCCAAGATCGTTGTCTCTGGGCCCTTTATTAATCATCTCAGCGCCGCGCGCTAGGGTAGTATGGATAATTACCTGGTGCAGCTTTGAATTCTCGTCTGTCGTCCATCTTGTCCTTTCAAAACCCTCTTCCTTTGGCTTGAACGGTGCTTGACTGGGCGGCAGCCTCGGGATGGGTCGGAATGCTTGTTGAACTCTTCCGGCTAGAACACATTTCCAGTGCTGCCTTCCCAACGTCCCTTCTCCTAAGTAATTCCACAGCCATGCGAGTCTCCTCCGGCTCCTCCTCAAGGCCCTGAGCTGAGATACCACATCGAAAAGATAGCTCTTCAGGCCACTACCAGTAGTTTTGCTGCTTCCTCGACTCTAGATTTCGTTCTGTAGTAGATCAGCCGACCGAGGCCTCGGGGAGGTAGGTGAGCGGGTTGATAATGACACCAATTGTCGCTCTGTCAAACCCAATTTCAGTTCTTTCTGCGATTAGCCAGTTCTTCGATTGTCTATCCACCATCGCTGCCTAGCACTGGTGAGATGTATGAATACCTAACGGCCTCCTTCCCCTCTTACTTCGTCATTCCTCACCTATCCTTCTTCAACTTCTCTACTTTCCTTCATTCCTTTACTCCTGTTCTATGCCTTGCTCTTTCATATATCCCTAACGTGCCTGAACTCCCTTAGTCTCTCCTCTGCTATCGCACCCATATCATTATGGCGAGAACAAAACCTGGACGTCGGGACGGAAGGGTATGGCGGGGTCGCTCGCGCCGTACCACGCGGATTTCCTGGCCGTTTTCAACTTCTCGTGATTCTTCGGCATCTCCACCAGCTTTTCCTCCGCAGCTATCTTCCACTTCTCCGCCTTCTTTTGCATTCAACGATCCAGGATTGCCTTGCTCTTTGGACACCCCTCTCAGCCTAACCAAACAGGAGGATTATATTGGCATTATCCCATTCGAGAAATTCGAGGATATTCCCAACGATATCGACACAATCGATGAGAGATCCACATGGGATGCCCTCTTGGCAGAGGTACCACTGCCAGAACGTGTTGAAGTTGCTCAAACTTCCAATGGAAACGACCTATCCAACCGAACTCCACCGAAATCTGAATCCCAAGGCACCCTCCAGATTTTGACTTAGGTTACCCCGGGAGATTAGAGACCGTAATTAATACTTGAGGGTATGTTCAAATCTCATCATGCTCTTCGTGTTGTATTGCACAGACCAAGACTTCTCCAAGGAACAACATGCAGACCACTCAAAGTTGATTGTTGAGTCCAAAAGCCAATGAACTCTGGCGAAAGTTCAAAGTGCCACTGGAGTATGGTTAACCCCCCTGGGATTGGAACTGGCATCCGCTTCTAGGGATGTAGCCTGATAATTCAAACCTGCTTCCGTGCTAGGAGTTCACCCTCGAAAACAATATCCTCTTCCACGCTTGTGTGTAGCAGCTCGGGTTCGCATCGGACACTTGGTCATTGAAGGCTGCGCCCGCATAATCATTCGTGTCCACATCTTCAATCGACCTGGTCAAAGGCTGTTGTTGCATATTGGAATCGATTGCCCTGACCGTTGGCAGACGTACCGCGCAACGAGATGTAGGGTGATGGTATAGCAGGCGGCAGCGATGATGCAGGAGAGCTGCAGAGAGAGGAGAGGGGGGGGATCGCGACGACGTGGGCGATATTGGAGAAGGTGGACTCGAAAGTTCGGGCACTTAGTATACGGCAAAGGCTGCAATGTCGCGAATGTCATCATCATCGTCGATAATCACAGGGCAGTCGGCAAACTCACCAAGCCGGCCAAGCTTGACTCGATGTGAACATGCTGAGTATGTTCAACTTGATCGTACTCAACCCACAGGTCGAATCGCTATTTTGAAGAACATGCCAATCTCGTGCTCACAGTATGGCGTCGGTGTCACTTAGACAGTTCTCTGCACAGATACCACGAAACATGGCCAGCGTGCGATCGGTGACCCGGGCATCGCGAGATGCTGTTTCACTCGTGAAAGATGCCATCTGAACAGTGCGAGATGATCGTTATGAGGAGAGGGGAGAAGGGAGGAACGTCAAGTGCTGGAGAGTTGGCACCTGGGGAGTCAACATTCTGCGCTCGCTGACTCTTGCACTAGCGCTTGATGGCCATGTGGTCTATTTTCACATTTCGGTGGGGACTTCCCTACCAGAATGGAGCCATAGTCATACTTGGCTCCTATCAAACCAGATCAACAGATCAACCTGGATATCTCGTAGGGTCTTTCTGTGTTATTGCATTGTGATAATTTTAATCACTTCCAGAAACTTGACTCCTCAACTGGCACACCTTCCCGTACCTCGTCTTGTGTCTTTGTTTCGTCCAATGGGCCCCCCCCCCCTTCCCCTTGCTGCCTGTGCTCCCTGGTTCTCTTTCCTGCCATATGTACGAACGTGATAATATCCTAAGAGGCTCGCCCCGGAAGTCGAGATGAGCGAGACATAGATAGTTTAAGAAAGAAAGATGGTCGTGCATTTTGTTGTGTGCGTGTTTGGCACGATAGTAAAGGATGATGAGTTTCGAGGTTCGATGGAGGCAGGTGGGAGTCTTTGCGAGAGACCTGGTAAGTTTATTGGGAGAAAGAATCCAGATAGAGACGGGATTGAGGATCGAGCCCGGCATTCTCTTTCTCATCATTTGGGTACTGGTATTTACCATCGTTTACAATTAGGTCATTGCCGTGGAGACTCGGCTAGGACCGAGTGGTTCGTTGGTCTCGTAATGTAACGGTCCGATATTCACTCGGTGTAAATACAGAAGGCTGTGGTTGATCTCTGATGATCGAGAAGTAGGTGTATTACGTAGACGGGCTAAGATAGTTACTAAGTATTGGGTAAAGAATATTATTTGAAGTTGAGTACAAAGCTCTTATCTAATGGCAGATGTGCTAGTCTTATATAAAACCTTCGTTTTTCTTGGATCTCTTTAGATCTTAGGATCCTTAAGATTTATTGGGATCTTGAGATACATCACGTAATCTAAAGTTCATCATAATTTAGGTAATTATTATTACTAAGATGTGAGTATGTAATGGTATCATTCGTTATATTGTATCATTTCCTAATTGATGCTATTCTAATGATGGTACCAATCTTTTATTGGTACCAAAACCCTTATAGTACTATCCACTTAGTGGTACCGTCAGTGTTCTAATGCCAACTAATCTTTGGTGCCAAGGGGTTCGTAACACGTAATGACTGAGCTTGAGTATCTATCTGAAAGCCTCTAAAGGCCCTCACAACTCAGCTACCTTGTAAACTTATAGCGGCCTCATAACCTAGCTACCCCGTAGCTCTCATAATGTAGCTACCTTATAGTTCTCACAACGGTCTCACAATTCAGTTACCTTACAACTTATATTATACTTACCTTGAGGCTTTTTTTATTTTTATTTTTAATAATTTACTCTTTATATCTTATATAACTTGAAACTTATTGCCCTTGTATTATTAGCATTTTGTTTTTATATCTTCAGGTTATTATACACTATATGAGAGAAATAAAAATACCCGTCGCAAGCTAGCGTAATTAAAGACAAATAAAAACTAAACTTCAAACCATAAGTAATGATGCTAACACGTCGCAATATATCAAATTACAACTAACTTAATATAAAGAAATTGCTTTAGCTATAATAATTAATCGAATTTATTTTTATCTTTTTAATTATAATAAAAGTATCATTTTAACATTATAATTGCAATTACCATTGCATTTTAATATATTAGAAATTTTAATAAAATGCAATAACTCATAAAACTACTAAATGCAAGCAAGCGATACCCCGCATTATTATTAATATAACCAAATACTAAAAACGTTACCATATAATTTTTATACAACCAAAATCACCTTCCCGCTATTGCCACAACCAATCAGCCAAAGCGCTACTATGTAATGCTCCTGGGGATATTATCAAGCGCGACCGAGACTCGAAAGAGAAAAAAACTAACCCGACTACCCCCGGCTGCGCAACCTCGACAACTCCCGAACACGTTTCCGGACCCTAACCCTCATGTATTGTACGATCGATACCGCTGTGAAGAGTGCTAAAACCGAACCGGCCGGGCCCGGGCCGGACCCCGAAACGGGCGCGGGTGGACCTGAAGCGGAAGACTGATGAAACTGAGAGCGCATGTGCCAACCGGAAATTGCATCATGCAACAATTACTTCTTGCTTCTATAAGCAGATTGCGAACGTCTGAAGCTATTCTCACCTCTCCCGTACTACACTTCGTGGACGACCCTACCCCAGAATTTACTCAAACATCCCGAATCTGGAGGCTAACCGCGCTGGCTGATACTTGGACAAGTCCACGTCGAAGCCTACTGCTCAGCTCTAAGCCAGACGATTCTCCAAAACAATACACTCCTTGCAATGGACAGTTTAGCGGAACCTGTCCGGGGAGCATGTTTATTTTGCCGAAAACGAAAGTTGCGCTGTGATAGGCGGCTGCCACGATGTCAGTCCTGCACACGATTGCGACAAGATTGTAGCTTTGCCAATCAAACAAAGGTCTACTTCACATCAATCTCGGACAGAAAAAAATCAGGTCTTTAACTTGGAAGAACGTTTGAGTATAGATCCGTTGCAAAGACTTCAAGGCCACGCTGACAATCGTTCAGAGCGTATTGAAAGTCTTATGTGGGCAGATTTCCCCGGGGGGGATCGTACTCCCTCCCGCCTTACACCACAGCCAGGCAAAAAACGGAAGTGATGGAACTGGCTGCGAAGTAACGCCACTTGGAGTGGACATCATCCAGGACTTATATGTGAATCACGCAACTTCCAAATTCAATGTTTGGCTCAAATAGATACTAATCAGTCGATAGAGAAAAGATTTACTTCGAGACAATCTATCCGACGATGCCTCTTTTGCATTATGAGAGATATGATTCAGTCAAGACTGTCGATAATGCCTCTTATCCACCACTATCTGCGCTACTCCGTTTGGGCTGTGGCTGCTGTCGGAGCAAAGGAGCACTGTAGTCAAAGTGGCGAATATTACACAAAAGCAAGACATCTTGTTGAGGCTTCTGCAGTGGCAGATCCGAGATCTACTCAATTCGGTCTCTGGTGTACACAGGCTTGGCTTCATCTTGCCATGCATGACATGATGTGTGGACGCTTCGCGTTGGTCTGGATGAATACATGCCAAGCTATTCGACTGCTCCAGATTGGAAATGTTCACAATCTTGACATGACGAACCCTTGCTCAAGAAGCCAAGACTCTATGAGCAGTCACTGGTCACACGCCGAGGAAAGCAGACGGGCCTTTTGGTTTGCATTTTGTATGGATAAAAGTGCCTTTGTCGGAAAAGGCCTGCCGAGTTTGATCAACGAGAAAGATGTTTGTCTTTCCCCACCTTGTGTTACTTGTGGGATTCCAATTGACATGAATTACAGATTCGTGTTAATTTACCCGTGTCAGACAAGGCATACCAATCTTCGACGGAACATCCTTCCATGACGCTTTCCCAAGCCGCTCTAGGCTCTTCTGATGCTCTCTCTCCACTCTCCGCTGCTGCCGTGATATATTTTTTGTGCAGTTCGGCTTTAAAGGATCTTCAAAGCTTGGATGCCACATCCGTACAAAAATTGTTTGCCACAAGTGACTGGATCCAGCGGGATATTCTTTGCAATAGTCTTAGAACGGTATTCTGCGTCCCGCCCTCTTTCACTGTCACAAAGGAGAACATCGATGCAAGTCTGCTACACCTGAATTTTATAACCCACTGTGCAACCATACAATTGCATCAAACGGTACAAAGACTGGCTGTGACAAGTGCATCGCCTCAAGCAGCAAGATTCATGCTTGAAAGTGGCACTCATTGCTTGAGGGCCTCATCAAGTATTATTTGAGCTTGCAAAATTGGCAGCAGGCTCGAAACTTGCGGTTGTAGGGTTTCTGGTTCCCTTTTAAGGTATTCTGACGCTGACTATAACGAAGTACCACCCACCCTCATTTTTCTGCATCTACCGTGCGATGGTTGTTTTTGCAGATACTTTTTTGGTTAAGCGGGATCCGGAACTCATTATCCAATCAAGTGCGTATCTAAATTCTTGGGATCTCAATCCAACCAGAGTCAGATCGCTCGCATTTTTTCGCGGGATTTCGCAACGGGATATCCATCACTAAAGGAGGAACTCAACGTGGAGAACAAGCAGACACCTACCGTGGTAATAACACTCTGAGGATTGAAGATCCATATTGGCCAGCACTGACGAGACCATAGGCCGATAAGGAGCAAGCAAGGTGTCCCTTGCGATGTGATAATATGCCCACTGAACCCAGAGAGGCGATGGATATAACTAGTGCAGGCCCTGGCTCCGAAGATGGCGACGAGTGTTCTTCATGCGCCACAGAAACGATGTCATATGGTCTACAGAATGCCACGGCTTGGAATGACCAAGTTATAGAAATGGATTATGCATCCCTCTTTCGAGACGTCTTTCAACTTAATTCGAACCCTCAACACCACTGAGCGAGAACCTGGAAAATTTGTACTTCTTACGCTGTATGAACTTTCGTCACTGCTCTTGAAAATCCGTTATACAATGTCAGAACTATGCAGGAGACAGTATTTCTTTTTGAAGTGGCTAGTGAATAAGACGTTATTCAAACCACGAACAACAAGCGATTCTGAGACTTTCAGAATGAAGTCAAACTGTGTATGTCACGTGACTAGTGCCTCTTTTTGCACATTATCACAGCCAGAAAGCTTCCGCTTCATACGCACGGCAGTCGGTAACAGATTCGTGGAGAAAGCGGGAACCGGAGCATGTATCTAAGAACCGGGCATGTGCTCCGTCCGAAGTCCGTTGACTTCTACCGCATCAGGGGTTGCACTGACTAGTTCTTTACGAGCGATCGACCTGTGGCTATGGAGGAGCTGTTAGCTGACCTGACCATCTCCCTGGACCGGCTACCAGAACGGCAGCGTTTCCCTATATCTATGTAACTCCTAGCAAAACACTACTAGCATATATTATCTCTCAAGATCTCCTTCCTTAGTTACTGTGAAGCTTCCATACTATTTAGTGTCATACTTACCTCCTCCAGTGACTCTATCTGTGCTCTAGAGCCTCACTTATCACCGGATATGGCACCTGCTGCAGCTCCAACTGAGACTCCCAAAGTCAGCGGTGAGACAGGAAAAGAGGCTACTGGTCCTGCTTCAGGAGAACTTCCTCAAGGCTTCACTCCACCTGTGTTCAACGACCTACACAAGGCTCGGCAGTATCTGAAAGTCCNTCTTGCGCTGGCTTTCAGGATCTTTGCGAAGCATGGTTTCGATGAAGGTGTCGCTGGACATATTACGGTCAGGGTATGAGACGCTATAAGTGCCGTGGAAATCCCTATACACTAATGGCTTTATCCAGGATCCTGTCGAACCCACCTCGTTTTGGCTCAATCCATTTGGTGTCGCCTGGAACACTATTGAGGCATCCGACCTGATCTTAGTAGACAAGAACGCCAAAGTTGTTGATGGTGGGCCTGTTAAACTTATGAATACTGCAGGTAAGAAAGTAAACCAAAACCGATAGCAGGTTTGATGCTAATGATGCGATCGCGAATCAACAGCATTCATGATTCACCATGCAATCCATACTGCACGCCCGGATGTCAATTGTGTTGCGCATTTTCACTTTATCTATGGGCGGGCATTCTCGGCCCTAGGTCGAAACATCGACATGATTACGCAAGACTCGTGTGCGTTCTACAACGATATTGCATTGTACGACGCATTCCGAGGGATTGTGCTGGACGAGGAGGAAGGTATCGCCATTGCGTCAGCACTAGGCCAGAAGAAGGCTGCCGTGCTGCGAAACCACGGACTTCTTACATGTGCGAAGAGCATTGAAGCAACAGTCTTCTGGTTCATTAGTTTGGAAAGTGCCTATCGGGCTCAGCTGTTAGCTGACGCAGCAGCCGGAGGCCTCGGCGGCGAGACAGTAAAGATCGATGAGGCGGATGCTGCTTATACTTATCAATCGACGGGATCAGAGTTAGCAGGGTGGTTCAGTGCTAAGCCCGCTTTTGACTCAATGGCTAAAGTCTCGGGTTTTGATCCAAAGCTTTGATCCCGCTGTATCATAGCTTGCGGATATTATGTTGAGAGTAAACAGCTCAAAATCGGCAATAACTGCTATTTCTGATTGTCTCTTCTTGACTAGTCGGTAGATAGAACTTCGCGGGGTGTAGTCAAACTTGTAATTCAAGGAAGACAGTCAACAAGATGGTGAAACTCATTTCTACACTCTCTATGCTGTACGAGTATATTACCTGGCAATCTCTGAAGCGCGAGTTGTTCAAATCACATTTTCCCTTGTGTATGAAACTTCAAATTTCCTCATATGAGAAGTATTCAAGCCTACATTCCTTTTCCTTCAAAGTAACCAATCGAATAGGACCACTCAGCTCGGAGCTGGCCTCAGGAACAACTCGAAGTAATGTCTCATTGTATTGACACTGCTATCATGAATATCCTCGCGTAAATTTCAAAGCATCAGCTATCAAACGAAGGCATGTTGCATGTTCGGCACATCCATCTTTCTAACAAGCCGTTCGAAGAGAGGAAGAATAGAACACGCTATGGCAATAACACCCTCGAAAATAAGTCCTCTGTCAGCCGGTCGTAAGTTAGCACAACAAGTCTCCTGACCAGGAATGTGTACGAAAAGTACCTTTTCATGTCTCCGTTTGGAACAGCAGGATCTCCATAAGTTTTCAGATTCTGCATGCTGATTGTGAACACTATCCCAAGCAACTGGCCTATCATCCAGCAGAGAATGCTTGACACCTCTGGGGGAGCTGGCTCAGTCTCTTTGGCTAGCCACTCCAAAGTAACTGGCAACAAAGTAAATGAAGCTCCACCAATTACACCTAGGACAACATAAGCAGTTACAATAGGACTTCCTGGAATCCAGATAAACGTTAGGTAGCATATACCAATGGTCGGAGCCGCAACTTTCATAGATAGCAATCGAGCCTGGAGTTTATCAATGATAGGTGTGGCAGCAGCAGCTATAACAAGACCACAGCCAATAAGTGCAGCGCCAAGATAGCCAGAAGTATCTGATGAAACCCCATACGGAGACATGATCTGAGTCAGGAGAGAGCTGGTGGCGTTGAAGAATCCAATGAAAATTGTAAACTTCACTCAAGTAATTAGCCTTAAAGACATTGTTAAATTGACAGTGTGAGACGGGACATACTGGAATGAAAAATAGCCAGAACCTGGGATTCTTCGCCAACATCATTAGTGCAGCTTTAGGATGAACATTCTCTTCCTCTGACGGCATACACGGTGGGGTAAGTGGTTTCGCAGGTACGAGAATACTCAGTGCTGATACAGCAGAGCACTAATTACAGTCAATTAGCAATGCAGCTTTATACCACCGGGTCATTCTGGGATCACTAGCTATAATAGAGATATACAGCATCAAGGTCGGGATGTCCTGCTTTGTCTTCACGACTATGGGGGCGATGATCTGTGCAATCTTTGAATATATTAGCTTCCATCCAAAACGGAGGCACTTTACATAAAAATGAGTGCTCCACACATACCGCTCCCCCTGTTGGGTTTGACAATGACATGATGGCATTGGCAGCAATCCTACTGTTTCCATCAAACCACAGATTGGTGTAGTGGGATGGCAATGAAATAGGCACGGCGCCAGCTATTCCCATGACAACTTGCCCAATGATTGTCAAAGCATAACTGGGACCCTTCGTTCTTGCCCCAGCATATCGAAGCCAACTCCCAACAGATAGCCCGGTGGCCCCAAAGAGGAAAGTGAATCGGAATCCAGTCCGATGTAACATCCATATGACAACTCTATAAAAAGAGAGGTAACAGTAAGCTGGCGTTCAAACTGAATGTTGAAGATCGGAAGAAATGTCCAAAGGGGCTTCTGGGAGCTGAAATCTGCAACAGTGCTATGGCTTTACCTTAATATCGACAGCCAGAAAAGAGAAAGCGAACGGGACTTACGGAGAAAATGCGACAAGACAACCCATATATATAATACTGAAATTATTTACTGCGTTCTCGGATACGCTGTAGAAGTCGGCAGAAGCAGTAATGATAGTTGTATAAGTCAACCACTGCCCATAAGAACCCAGTAAGTTGGTGACTGTTGAAACGCTGGGAGAGGGAAATCTTACGCCCCAACTCGTCATTAGGTTCATCAAAAGCCATATCGTTACTCCATACCATCTACGCTTGTAATGAATATATTGCACGTCCGCTGTCTCGGAAATCACTTCGATCGTTGAGCCGCTCGACAAATCGTATCCTGGTCCCGGCTGCGTAATACTTGACTTAGTCAAAGCGCGCAGTAACTTTGCTGCAAATTTGTTGCTTGACATGATCGATGTGGCTGAAACTTGGGGTAATAGATCACTTCAAACCAAGTCCATTGTGAGTTGAAAGAAATATGGTATCGCTATTTGCACCGTCGTGTGTATGGACTTGGAAAAGTCTCCTTTCCCCTCTTTCCTCAGAAGATGATTGTTTGGCGCATCCCGAGGTACGTAACCGGAAGCTCAACTCGCAGATTGTGGGTTCCAAAAACCCCTCCACGCCGGATCTCCATGTCCGCCTCCGCTTCCACTGCTACCGTCTTCTTCTTATCCGCAGCCAATAGGACGCAGGCATAGAGGTTACATGATCGAAGATACTTTCTGTTTGTTACTCCTTCGTGTTCGGCATTTCATATTCGCTGACGTAGGCGCGGTATAGTCACATGGTGCTTAGTAAACATGTCAGATCCCTAGGCAAATCTTAGATATTCAGGTTTCTGAAACTAGTGAGGTGATTCTGGGCATTTCAATATTTTCAGAAGTAAGATTACGTCGAATTTCGCTGTAGTTGCACCCAGATTATGTACCCCAAAGCTCTGAATGCTTCCAAAACTTACTGAGTTTCTCCTGTTCGACGGCTCTTCGCGTGTTTTGGATATGGCACTTTCACAAACCATTCTGTCTGCTTACCGTCATTCTGATACAAAATTGAGAGGATTAGATGATGAGTGTTTTCAATGTCAGGTTTAGAAAAAGAAAGTGTATTTGGTCGGCAGGCAAGAGCGCATATGGAAACATGCTTGTTACCAATTACAAAGGTTGGTGAGCACCAACTATTTGATAGTTCTTTGTGATTACAGTCCCAAGCCCTTTATGAATCTCTGCTTGATATGGTTTGAATGGAATGCTTTCTCCATCCACGCTGATATACCCCGATTCTTGATTTTTGGGTGTCCACCGGTATGCGGAAATTTTGTAGTACCTGACAATAGGCATCTCGAAAAATTGATCGTCTTTCAACGCACCAAAAGCTTTTAATGAAGCTCGACGATGAATGTTTCCATCGATGAGAACCAAGTCATCAACCCGTCGTTGCGGAGTCCGGGCGGAAAAAATTTGGCATCTGCAGCCATGTATGGTAGCTAGAGCCGTGTGAACTCATAGTCCTCGAGAAAGGGGTTGAAAAATGGGATGCAACAGGGCACTCACGTTTCCACAGTATAAAATTCCAAGTTTGTCGCCCGGGATTACCGTCCAATCGTCGGGTATCTTATCGTGTACTGTTCCATATTCCAAGCATATTCCAAGGGTGGTAAACCCTTGTTGGCTTGGTCTTCCCCGGTGGAATCAACTTCCGGAGTTCTTTCGCATTTCGCGTCCTCCAAGGCATTTTTCAAACTTTCTTGAGCATAATGATCCATGATAGACTCTTTACTGCTCATAACAATCCGAACAACAATCTCGCATGGATACACCTTTTTAGCCAAGATCCTTGTCAAGAAACCTAGCTTGAATCGCACTTCTCCCATCCATCGCAAGTTCTCGGTAGCCAAATCGCTCTCTGCCCCAATTCCTGTTGTTTGAGATAGGAAGCTGAGTACTCTTGAGTCTTCTTGGGTGACTGAAATCAAATCTAATGGCTTCCGAATCCCCTTGATGACTGCAAGTGTCGCTATGCTGGCATTCCCGGTTGCATTCAGATTTTGACTTAGCCCGTTTCCACTTCCACATGGAACGTGTGCCACTGCTATCTTTGAAAGCGCCCTTCTTGTATCTGGACGCTTACCAAGCCCATTGAAGACTTCATGGGCTAACCCGTCGCCAGAACATACGACAACCATATCGAACTTATCAACATCCAAACCTACTGAAATGGTGGTCCCCTCGCCAGAATATCCTGTCTCAACAGCATCGATGCTGCACCTGGCCGCTTCGAAGAGAGGCTTAATATATTTGGAGTACCAACGTCTTGCCTTTCCATTTCCGCTGTATGGGTTGATAAGAACCTTGGCTCGCTTTTTTTGTTGTGCTCCCTTGTAGGAACAGTCAAGCAGTATCGAAATCCAGTTTGCGACTGGTTGGTGGTTAGGATCAATGGAAAGTTTCAGCGTAGATGGGACCAAATTTTCGTTTAACGGTAATGCAAAGACGATGATCAAGTGATTACTGTCTATCTCTGCCCAGAGGACGTTGTAGAAAGGAATGATGCGGAGCTTCGGGAAATCTGCATAACCAGAACGTATTAGCGACCTCGCCATTGAATCGGATAATGGGACATACTCGAGGTCCAAGGGACGCAGAACTTGCTGTTTACGAAAGACGCGGTGTCATCATCTGTAGTCATCCAAGTTTCTCTCAGTCTCAATGTGTGGAAGGATAAACTTGGGACACTTCTAACTGACCATATATTTCCAGGCCGTTGGAGCGAATGGTTAGGGACAAATTGGATCCAACTTGTAGCCGTATTTTGTATATCCCTGGGTCATCTTCATTTGTCGGCCCATTGAGAAGCTGTTCGCGATGTGAAGGGGGAAAAGCGAGTGGCAGAAGAGCTTTCATCGTTATGTCTTCTAATTCCTTCTACAGCCGGTGTCGTCTGATTTAGTTCAATCAGGAAACGATGACAGGAGTACTGCCAGTGCTGAATCCATAAGTCACTCTCATAATCTGAAATGTTCAGCACAGGTTGGGATATTCGTTGTCATCGCTTCCCCGCTCTAGCACTGCTGGGGAGCGCTCATGATTCAGACGGAAGATGGCATATAGACCCCCGTTTCCGGCTCAGATAGTGGAGGCGGATGTGTATCAAGTCAATCACAAGGTGCACGGAGACGGCCGGCCCCCCAGTTGCAGGCCATTCATGCTCGGGGGCTGTCGCCTCGTTCCGTGTTGAGTAGTCCCGCTCCGTCCGCGACCAAAGTTACGAGGCCGTAGAAGCATCGACGAGCATTGGCACTTCATTTAGCATAGAAAAATTTCTTGAAAGTCGTCGATAATTTTCTAACCTGGCACCAACATCGGATGCTCACTTTTGACAAAATACTGATTTTTCCAAAGCCATTCATCACAGCCTGTGTGTCCGCATTGCAACTTCTGTAGCCCTGGCCCGCACCTAGCTTATTATCGGAACGATCATCATGACCAAGTTCAAGGCCGAAAGCATGGTAAGAATAATCTATTTATTACTCATACGTACAATTCTACCATCGTGCTGATATCTGAAGCGGGTGGTCATCGCAGGGGGTTCACGTGGCCTTGGAAAGAGCCTAGCCATAGATCTAGCAAAAAGGGGTTTGTCTTATACCATGCCGGAGAACTGGACCTGCTGCATGCTGACATGTCAGGGGCCCATATTCTACTGCTTGCAAGGGGTAAAGATGCCTTAGAAGACGCCAAGGTAGAGGTAGCATCCCACCGAAAGTCAAGCATTCAGGTCATCGATGCGATTTCCTCCGACCTATGTGACCATCTGGCTGTAAGTCCACCTGTTTTGATAGATTGAGGCTATCAATCCGAGCGTTTTGATGGTATATGGTAACAAGCTTCCAGGTTAGAAAGGCGTTAACCCAATACGGCGCCACCCCAGACATCGTGTTCTGTGTTGCTGGTGGCTCGAACCCATCTCAGATTGGGTTCCTTGCAGATGTAAGCCCTCGAGGGCTCACATCTTGTTTGGAGTCCAACTATTACTCTGCAGTCTTCATTACCCAAGCATGTCTTCAACTGTGGATCCAGAATCCAGACAAGAATCGGGTTAGGCATGTCGTCTTTGTCTCCTCTGCTGCTGCTTTCGTTGGCCTGCCTGGCTACATTGCATACACGCCCCCAAAAGCAGCAGTTCGGGCATTCGCCGACACTCTTCGGCAAGAGCTATTACTCTATGGCGACAAGGACATGTATCAAGTACACAGTGCCTTTCCGGGGACATTTATCACGGACTCTTTTCTTGCTGAGCAAGCTTCGAAACCAGAAATCACCAAAATTATGGAAGGCAGTAACATCAGCGATGAGGAAATAGAAGCCAAGACTCCATCTGCATCAACTATTGCCCAAAAAATCCTCGGTGGCCTCGACAAAGGGTATTATTCGATCACTTCGGACTGGGAGTCGGCATTGATTTTGAACAATATGCGCGGACCGAGTCCTCGGGACAATGTATTGCTCGACCTTCTACTAGCACTTGTTGCTTTCCTTTTATGGCCTTTTTTCCGTCGTACTTTTGACAGGAAAACCCGGAATTATGGGCGAAAGCATCATGCGAACTTACAACCTGCCAACGTTTAAAGGTTTGATATCTAGATTGATTTACATGATAGTTGCTAGGATGGAGAAGGTTTTCAGATTACTGTGGGGTTCTTTATTGATTATACACACTGTGACAATCTAAGTCACGCTCCCTTGGAATTTGAAGTTCTCAAGACTTTTGCGTCCAGCAGGTGTACTACTTTTAAGTAAATAGCAATCATGTTCGGATGTGCTGACCAAATCACAGAGGTGATAAGGTTAATAAGCAGCTTCACCATTCCAGACGATAGTCATTGTGTTACAAACTCGTGCTTATTCAACCTGGCCGTAGAGTTTCTGAATAACTGCAGGAGAGAACGAAGACAACCAGACAGCAGGATTTTCTTAAAATGCAATCCCGGTCAACGCCGGTTCTGTCCAGATTTATGTACGCAGAGAAATTCTGCCGAGAGTTATAAATACTCAAGCCTGCAAGTTGCTTCATTACCTGCTTATCAACTCAATGTATAAATACACTCACATGACTGTACTCCTCGACCAGCTTCATGCCAATTTTGCCACAGTGCTTGCTGGTCTTCAAAGCTTCCTGAGTACATACCCTTTTCTCATGAGGCAGTCGAAGCAGGGGCATGGTTGCTACCTCTTGATACAAGGAAGGCGGAGAGCGAGAGCATGGACTTTCAGCTTCGCCCACCAGCGGACGGCGGACGGCGGACGGGTGTCCACCCGTCGGCCTGACTAAACGCGGAATGATACTTACGGTACCTAGATCATGACCAAGAGCTCATCCCAATGAAACGGACGGACTTATAATGGATTCGTGTGCGTTTGACCAAGGCATTGATGCAAAGACGATATTTAGCTGAACCTGCCCCTCTTGAAGTCGAGTAAAGTATGGCAGACTTCTTCATGTACATTCGAACCCTTTAAGCGCCTCACGCTATCCTCACCTTGAATCATACGTCGAAAATTCTGGGTAATTCTGCATTGTTACCTCCTTGTTGGCATGCTGCAAGTATTTCATTCTTGCTCTCCGCCAACCTTGCTGTCTCTTCCTTACCCAATATTGCTTTTGGCATCGCAATGTAAACTACATTCGCAATTGTGCAGGTTACCATTACATTTTCTGACAAGTATCTACAGACTACGCAACCTGATAATTTCTCTTATTCGTTCTCCGATCTGCGCGAAAGCTTTCACTGCAAATCAGAGGCCACGGCATATTTGGTACTGCCGTCGAAAGTTTCAATAAATTGAAATCTTACGCGTTCGCCCAGTTTCTGGAGATTCCTACCGTGCGTGCGAAAGTTCAAAGGAAATCACAGATGCCACTGTCAAGTTACAGTCAAAACTCGTCCCCACTGGACCATCTATAACTCGTTATCTTGAGCTGCGATGCAAAGGCTGGTCAAGTGAAACTGTACTAGAGGAGCTACACGACTTGGCCACAGTGGACCATACGCGCTGGGAAGAGGGTTATGTTTCCGGTGCCGTATAACATGGCGGAGAGGATTTCATGGAACTTCAAGCTCAGGCTTTCGGGAAGTTCACAGTTGCCAATCCAATCCAGCCTGATGTCTTTCCCGGCGTTCGCAAAATGGAAGTCGAGATCGTTGCAATGACTTTGAAGCTTTTCAATGCCCCTCGAGATGCTGCAGGTGTAATTACCAGCCGTGGAATCGAGTCGATTTTGATGGCATGTTTGAGCGTAAGGCAGAAAGCGTACGCCGAATGAAATATAACTTAGTCAGAAATGTAAGAAAGATCTTAACAATCTTGCTAAAATACAGCTGACAGCGATTTAAGGATCATACCAGAAACTACCCATCCAACATTCCGCAAAGCTGCCTAGTATTTTGGATTTAAGTTGCATCTTGTCGCGAGCCCCGCACCATCATATCAGGTCGATGTGTATGCTGTTCGCCGCCTTATCAACAGTAATACTGCCCTTCCCGTCGGCTCAGCACCAAACTTCTCTCGCGGAATTATCGACGATATTCCTGGCTTATCCGACCTTGCAGTGAGGTGTAAAATTCCTCTTCATGTCGATTGCTGCCTTGGCTCTTTTCTTGTTGCCTTTCTCGAGAAGGCTGATTTCGAAAGTCTACTTTTCGATTTCAGATGCTCGAGAGTTACAAGCATTAGTTGCGATACGCACAAGTATGGTTTTGCGCCCAGGGGCAGTTCGACAGTTCTGTACCGTTCAACTATCCTGAGAAGCTACCAATATTTCGTTCTACCTGATTGGTCGGGAGGTGTCTACGCCTCCATATCTATAGCAGGCTCAAGCCCCGGGGCTTTGATCGCAGGCTGCTGGGCGAGTATGATAAATGTTGGCGAGGATGGTTATACGGCATCATGCAAAGAGATTATAGGTACAACAAGGGAAATCATACAAAGCATCCACGAGCAAACAGAACCAGAGGTCTTGGGCAACCCTCTGATATCCGTTGTTGCTTTCACCTCACTAACGTACTCTCATATACCTCTAGCACCGCTCCTTCATTTGTTATGTCGTCACAATCGACGAGTACTGTCTGCGATTGAATGTTCACGATATTGACAGAGATCATAAATTCAGGCACAGCGATCAGTGACTATACGCGCCGAAGTCGAAAGCTTTTTAGAAAGGTATATACACGACTGACCAGCCCTCTGTTTCAACAAATGATCTAGCGTATTTCCACTTATCCTAAATAGATTGTGCTCCACCGGCAGATGGCTAAGCTTTTTTATGCACAACCCATGACTTGTAGTGATCTCGAAGAGTCTCTTCCAGAGGACGATAGGTGATGCCCAGCTCCTGTACGCTGCGACGGTTGTCGGACTTGAACCGGACGCCGAGATGAGCACTCATGTAACTTTGAGATAATCCGAACAATGGGCCGAGAATCCTTACGATCCAATTCGAAACTTGGTGGCGGGGGAGGAGATATGGTCTTTTGTGGAACTTTCTGAGTATCCTCGAAATCTCAACAAAGGATGCCATGTCGACATCGCAGAGGATGTAGCGTCCGTGAGCCTCCAGATTCTTGGCCGCTACCAAATGTGCTTGAGCAACCTCTCGGACATCAACAGTAGCCAAGCTGAGATCTGGCATGCCATAGAAGAAGTACCCCTTGAGCATCTCGTCTAGCAGGAAGAGACTGCCAGAGTCTGAATTTCCCGCAGAGGAAGGGCCTAAAACCATGCCAGGATTGATGCAAACCAAACTCCATCGATTCTGGGCCTTGCTGATCTTCCATGCTTCCTGCTCCGCAATGACTTTTGAGTAGTGATAAGGGTTGTTGGTGACGGAGCTCGAAGTATTGAAGTAGTCTTCTGACAAGATACGATCCTTCATTGAATGCACATCAATGTAGTCTCCGAAGATTGCACCAATTGTAGAAGTCATGACAACCCGTGTAATGTCCTGGTTTTTTTTCACACTTTCGAGTACATTTCGAGTTCCTTCTAGTGCCGGTGTGACCAACTGCGATTGCCCGTCTTTGATCTGCTCTGGCAGCAAGAACGGTGAGGCAACATGGTGAACGATAGTACAGCCTTTCATGGCACCATCGAAAGACCCTGGCACGAGTAGATCTGCTTCGAATAGCCCCAATTGGCCGGGGAACTCCATTTGCATCTTCAGCAAATACTGGCATTTAGACTTATTGGCCAGACTGCGGACTGTCGCGTGCACATTTTGCTTATCTTCAAGTAGGCGTCTGATTATCTGGGCAGCAACGAAACCACTCCCACCAGTGACGAGAGCCGTGGTAGTCATGATGTAGAGGGTGGTTCGAGGAAATTCATGCCGAGACAGTACGATTTCCGAGAAGTGTTGATCGACGAATCTCACGGGGCACTGCCCGGCTTAGACGCTTTGAATCTTATGAGCTGTTGTTGCAGAAATGACAGATCGGAGCGAAAACAAATGTGGGAGGAGTGGGAAGAAGGGTGACCTTCACACAGATTAATTAATGGCCACCACTGATAGTTTCACTCAAAAATCCGCCACTCTTTACACAAGATCAAGGACGGGAATACGAATAGCTCCTCCAACACCTCGGTATAGCTAGTGACTGGGGATGATAATTAGGGAAGGTGGATCAAAGAACCCCTAACCCGGCCGGTATGGGACGGGGACGGAGATGGGAGGGCCACGCGGAGTATTTGAGAAGAGCTGCGGACATGCATGGATAACGAGAGAGATGGATATCGATACATGAGGCCATCCTATTCCGTGTCGACGTGGAACATGTTACCGTCCGGCCGGCCGGCTGTGCGTGCGATCCTTATATAAGCAATCCTTCTCAATCCTGGCTTTCGACAAACACTGGCGCCATCCAAGACTCTGGACACACTGGCCTGTAAGGTCCCTAAAGCGAAGCCTAGCTTTGCCCCTAAGCTTACGAACGAACTAGGCTGCAAAAGTCCGTGCTTTACAGGCTGCTTCACTTGGGTGAGGATCACACTTTTTTGACGATTTGACTCACTTTTCATGCCTTAAAACACAACAAATATCAGTATTCTTTCATAGACCATTATGGAAATGATAATCTGGGTGAGCAAAAAATAATTTGATCAACTAAGAAAATCAATTTTGATCTTCTGTCTCTCACAAAGTAGCCTTTCTTCGGTTTTGGCCCTGTAAAGCACGGACTTTTGCAGCCCAGTTCGTTAACGTCCCACTCCACCATTCCGTCCAACCCCCCCCCCCATTTCATCCACCCCGCTTAACTCACCACAACTTTTACCTACTTGAAAAACACTAGATAACATGATTTTTAACTCGGAATCTTATTCTTAAAACTAAAAGGCAATTATATATTGATTTTATATGTGTTAATAATGTTTATTCCGAAATTATTAAGCTTTGATTCCAGAAATTAAAGATCCCAGTTATCAAAGCTATTTTGGCTAGCTAATAATAAAATATAAATCAGATAGGTGTTATAAAAGGCTATAGTTTTAATAATCTAGTTGTAAGTCATTTTGAGAAGCGTGAGATTCAAAGGAAATAATCAAGTTCACGTGCTTAGATAATAATTATTAAATGTATCTTTGCAATTAGAATTTAAATACTGTTAGTTGTAATTTATAAAAGAAAAGACGTTTAATAATAATGGTTTCCATTTTAATTAGTTAAATTTAAGGAACTAGTTTTGTTATAGCCATTGAAAATGGGTGGATTATTAATATTACGACTTTGGAGTAACTGGAAAAGGTGTTTATCTTTTAGACGGAATCACGTGACTATTTAGCAAGACGTTGCATTTCTGCGATTTGGAGGCTTATAAGCTATAAGTTGCTCTTCTAGCACAATTCACTTGTAATTGAGAATCAGACGCGGATCGGAGCAAAACCAAATCTCTGGTCGAGCCCATATGTTCGCAGGATGTTTAGATCAACCACGCTTTATCACGAAGGGCTCTTACACACCCACCACACCTAAGGAATGAAACAACAGAGTGATAACAATTCGCGAAGGGATGGCAGAGCCAGGCAAAAGCTCGAAGATAACTTAAATGTCAGTAAGAGTCCGATTGTGGTAAACTCTTCTGAACAATCGTGCTAAGAGACTCAGGACGATCAGTTCCTGACCGAAAGGGATCAACTAGAAAGTACATTATCAAGTCTCCATCGAGTAAGTGCTAATGCATTATCAAGCGAGAAGTCACTTGATAGGATTTGCTCTATCAACCAAAGGATTTGTCCTCATAATTACATCTCTGAAGCAGCCCGCACAACATCACAGTCACTGTGCGAGCCACGCTAGGTGTACCTTCGGCTGAGATCACAAACAAAAACCAATCTCCAGGAATCAGTACCCCCATATCATCAGGCAAAGCCAGAGTATACTCATTCCCAACCTTTCGAATATCTTCTAAAGGAACACGCCTCTGGTCTGTATTGACCGAATGTGTATTTGTGCCCACTCTCATAAAGGAGAACTTCAGCCCTGGCCGATCCTCGACAAGAGTCAATGTCAAGCTTCCCCCTGGACGCACAAAGTACCCGTCCGAATCAACATTGGAAGAAATCCTCCGTATCGCTGGTCTTCTAGCCTCACTTCCATCTGGATTGAATAAGTAAGGCGGCGAAAATATCTCAGCATCTGGATGATCAGATCCTTGTTTTGCACACTTGCCATCAGGTCTACACAAACCACCACCGGCACTGAAAACACGACCATCAGGAAGGAGAATAGCTGTCGAATGGTAGTTTCGAGGAACCTTCATTGCAGCTAACTGCCGAAACGTCTTTGTCTCCGGGTCGAATAATTCAGGGACGAAGACAGATTTCTCGTCGGTAAATGACTGGGAGTAGGTCTGGCCACCTGTAATAAGAACAGTCCCGTCCGGAAGGATAACGGCATTAGAGAATGCTCGCCCCTGGGCAAGATCTGGCAGCCGTTCAACTGTGGGCGGCGCACCGGGTACGTCGATAGTCATATGGAAAGCTTTCTTATTAGGAGTGCTGCGATCGTAACTGGGAGTACCAGCGGCAGTGATGATCTTTCCTCTCAATGCATCGTACATGGCGAATATCCCACACATAGCATCCTCATTGTCACGAGTACCAGCTGACTGTACCTTCTCCAACCCAGACCCAGACCCCAAGTACCAATTCATCTGTCGGCTTGGCCCTGCCTGGAAGACAGATTCATTGCGCCAACTGAAGAACCACTGATGATTGTCCCTCTTATCTTCCACCTCGTCCTGTGTTAGTGAAGGTTGTACGACAGCTCCGGGTAAGATTGTCCATGTATTTGCAACCGAGTCATAAACCTCCCCATCTCTCACAGCCATAGGTCCATCCCACGAACCACCAAGGGTGAAGATCTTTCCGTCTGATAAAGTGGTCGACGAGTGATATCCTCTGGCAACTTGCATGTGAGGGCCCGCTGTGAAGTTGTTCGTTCTGGGATCATATACAGTCGTACGATTCGCATCCGTGCCACCAGATATCACAACTCGGCCATCCGGTAACATACTGATCCCAGGGCAAAACATCTCGTGGTGAGTGTTGGTAATATTCCGATGAGAGACTTCCCCTGTCTCAATGTTATACTCCGCAAACTGTGTTCTTCCCTTTGCGCCACCGAACCACAGTGGCTCGAAAGCAGAGAATGCCATCAAGCGGGCGATTCTAGGCTTCTCAGACACCAGGAAAACAGCAACTGGGATAACAGGAAACTTGATAATGTCGCTCCATTGGCCATTGACCCCTCTCTCTGCAGGGTCTGGCGGTGGGCCAGAGCTTATCCTGACGACGGAATCAACTTTCCTTGACGTTTTGGAGACGGTTAAGACAACTTTCCGATATGCGAAGTTGAAAACTTTCTCCCAGGACGACCCTAGACATGACGACCTCTGCGAGCAGTCCTCGGCAAGCTGCTCGATGCTTTTTATGTTCCCCACAACCGTATCATCACCTCCTTGCAAGTCGGTACCCAAGCAGACGGCGAATTCGTATTTGTTCTTGGTCGTGATGATTCTGGAAGCAGGCAAACCCCCAGCGCATACATTTAGCAGTTTGGAAGCATCGTCCGACCCAAGAGAGGGTATTGTATTCGAAACAATTTCTGAGAATGTCGTCTTGCTGGATGTGGTGGGGCTTGTGGACAAAGCCGGATGGCTCGACGTTGAAATAAATTGAGCAATTACAGAGCAACCAAATGTCAGGAACACCAGTGTTTTGGCATGAAACATGGTCGCAATCGCAACATGCGCATCTTCCAAAGAGATGCGGAGACGAATCGGTGACGAAGTCTCTGTGAAAACCGCAGAGCCGCGAGATTGTTGAAAGGGGCTTCTTCAATCTGCAAGCTAAGATAGAAACAAAAGTAGAACAGCCGAGGGACGATTGGGCCAATTAATCTCGTTCAATTGAGGTACTCGGCGCATTGCAGGATTAGATAGGCGTAGTGTCATACACTATTGACAGCGGACTTCCAGAGCTAAACAAAGTAAGCGATAGTTTCGAGGGGCTCGGGTGACCTTGCCAAACATGTGCCATTTCAGCCCAGCCACAGAAAGATCAACCTTGTAACGCGCCACACGGTTCAGATACCCCGGTTTCCCAATTTGCGGCTTCAATCAGTGCGGTCTAGACACAAAGGAACGACTTAAAAATACAATACTAGTTCCGATTCAGAAATGAAAGCTGCAGAATAGTTCCCGTTCTCACCTTGAGCAACCGGGGCAACATCTTCTTCGTCGAATCAGCAATATCCCCTCAATAATTCATGGATTAATTATTCCTTTGCTATTGGACGAAATCAACTCAATGACTACGTTCGCAATCTATGCCTCAGCTCCAATCTACATTATTGGAAAACTAGGGAAATAGGCACTTGTATTGTATCCTCCGACTACGTACTCGGCTACAAAGGAGCTGGAGAAGTCGTCTTTGAAGGTTCAAACGTGGCCATCTCGTTGCTGGTGACTGCGTTACCATTGACCCTGGAGTACCTTGCTATGAATACAACAACTGCGCCACTTACGAGTACAGTTTAGGCGCGGACGTGGTATTCTCCGGAGCACCACCGTTTCACGGTTCGAATTCCGATATCAAGTCCATCAGGACAAGGATCTGCAAAGTTTGCTCGATAAACAGTCATTCAGCGACGATGCCTCGCAGGAACCCTCGAGTGTCGTACTGCATGCTTCTGAGCGCCTACCCACTCGGCTAGGACAGCCTGTTCTCATTTGTGGGGCTGGACCTGTTGAATTAATGGTTTGGCAGCAGCAAAAGCCAATGAAGCATAGCCACTGGTGATCACAGATATCGATACTGCGAGATCAGAGTTCGCCAAAAGGTTCGTGCCAGAATGAGATGCTTACTCATCATCCTTCAAAGGAAAGCCAGAAGATATCGCATCCGAGATCACGACATTGTTTACCTAAGGACTCTGTAGCGAGGCCCAGTGTTTTATACGAATGCTCGGGTGCATACAGCAGCTTCGACGCAGCGGTATATGCGTGTCAGAGCTGTGGGTAGGTTATGACTGTTGGTGTAGGTCAAGCTATCCTCGACGGATTCCCGTTCATGCGTGGATCCCTTGCTGAGGTATGTCTGATTATTTAGGCAGAATAAGCATTCCCATTGCCGCCGCTTATGCTGACATTTGAATCCTAGATCGACTTCGAATCCATCATTTGCTACCACCACTCATGGCGATGTTCATTCCGCTTATGGCAGTCTGGTTACATCAATTTAAGGCCATTGATCACTCATACCTTCAGACTGTGTGAGCGCATTAGAGACTGCATCTGACCGACACAAAAACTCGGTCAAAATCCATATCCTGGATGGGGAGCAAGAATGATAAACCCCTGAAGGATTTTGTACATTGAGTTCTCGCGGCCGAATGCTCGTATCTAATGGCAATGGATATCATCTTCGCTTCAAGTCGAGAAGATCGACAATAATGTGAACCTCGCGAAACTTCAACGCTCCTTGTAGCCTTGAAAAAGACATTGGTACTGAGACCCAAATGAGATATCAGAACACGTGCCCAATTTGTCGACCCGTCTACTTGAAAGCGCGAGGAGTTCTTCGAACAGAGTCTCCTTTCCGGTACTATCATGATTCCGTGACTCTATAATTAGCCCACTTAACAGCTGTTCGTGTCTACAGAGCTCACAACATCGACTGTTGAGACATGGGGCTAGGTATGAAATTCTTCTGTTGCAGTAGCGAAGACCAGACCAGAAAGCACACATTGTCCTTGTCGGTACCCAACTTGCATTAAGAATCGATGCAGTAAGACTAAGAGAAAATTATATGCGATGAAATTTTCGTACAAGTACACTTCAATTGTGCTTCCAAACAAATGCCACCACCTTCGCAACAAAATCTTGTGGACTCTCCTCCGCTGTCCAATGTCCACTCTAAAGCACTTTCACAACCTCCACATCCTTGTAAAACTCCCGAGTCTGCTCTGCCGCAACTTTGCGCAAAATGCTCATTTCTCCACACAAAGCAGCTGCAGCCATTTTCAGAAGTCCAGATCTCTTCAGCATTGCCTGCTTGTCCTTAGCATCATGTGGAAAGGCACGATAGAGCTCGAATCCAGCACGCATACCATCAGGCTGAGCAAAACTCGCAGCGTAGTGATCAACATCTCGTGGTGTGATACCGACTGGATTGAAGCAAAGGCGATCGTAGAAACGTTTGATGTATATCTTCTCCCGGCCCTGGGTGAGTAGCTCAGGCAGATCGAGTTGTTGTTGGAAGGTGAAGTGCCACATGCCTGGCGAGTCCTTGAAACCGGACTCGTATGGCTTCGTACCTGGAAGAGGACACTCCCCGAATATTACTGAGCGAGTGTAATCTGGGTGTGATGCTGCATAAGCATGAGCAACCATGCCACCGATATCTTGGCCAACAACATGGATTAAAGATGTGATTCCAAGATAATCATGTGCTAGGATGTACAGATCGTTTGCTACCGTGACCTTATCGTATCCAATTTTGGGATGAGAAGAGTCCCCAGCTCCCCGATAGTCAGGCGCTATCACCCTGTAACCCGCCTGGGAGAGAGGAGTTATGACGTGGCGCCATTAATAGGAGGTATTGGGATATCCGTGAATCAGCAGAATGACACCCTTTTCTGTAACATCCTGAGGAGGGCAATCGATGTAGTGAATTCGGATTTCTCGGGCTTCATCTACAAACGCGTGGCCATGCTTCCAATGCGTATCGTCGATCTGAGTAGGGTTGAGAGATGGCATTGTGAGAGTCAAAGAGTTTATGACTCGAGGAAAGTCGGCTTGGACGACATAAAAGATGTGATGTAAGAAACTGACGAAGCCACCATTGTTGAATACCTATATATCTTGACAAGTACACCAACCCCACGACTCCCCAATCCATAACATCAGTTCTAGTATCTTAAATACTTCCCCAAGACTACCTCCTTACCGCGCAGCTACCACGTTGCTGCGGGCTGCCATGCTAGCCGCCAGGCCTGGGGGTTGAGAATGCCGAATTTGTCACTATGCTTAGACCCGCAGCGAGAAGATCTTCACATTCATTTGTCTAGATTCCCAGAAGCAAGACACTACCCCGCACTTATGATACTACAGGCCTGGAAATAGGCGGGCTCATGACATCCCATTGGCCCCAAACCCGATGCGGAGACTTCCTCCGCGGGTGTTGACGTCGAGGGATATCTCATCGGTAGGCTTCTTCGGGCTTGCATCACTCCAACGAAACCTCCCTCGCCTTTCTGGTTTTGTAGCTGTCAATGTGCTTCCAACGTTGGATAACACATTCTAGCAGTGCTACCGTCTCATGGTCACTGCTTTGGGTCTGAAAACGAGCTCCAGATTGAGTGCAGTCTCAACGGAGAATGTGTAGATTATGCTCGGTGTCTGTTTCTGGCTTTCCGATGCATCTACATGTTCCATCAATCCGTTACGCCATAGCTGATAGGCTGAAACCTATCTTGGAGCAAACCACCACAGTTAGCTATCTATGGTGCTTACCCCTGCCCCGCCTCACTGTTTTCGGCTTTGGTTTTGTTGAGCATCGCGCCGTCCCAGGACTAGCTACGCGTAATTGTTCCGAATTCTTCTGTCGATGAGAGCTTTTGGTGAGATTACTTATCACCGCTTGCCCAGGGCCGAAAACTACTTTGGTTGCGCACTTATTCATGAGTGAAAGACATGGTGCAGTCGTGCAAGCATAAAGTGTGGGTGGGACTTTAAGTGATTCCACCCATTATTCCATTTTATTCACATCGACTTCGTCTTTTCACGTCTCTATGTATCGGCCGTGATAGAGAGCGGGCAGCAAGATGTCTCACGAGATCAAGCCGTTAAAAATCGATATCCCGAAAGAAGAGGTCGAGAGCTATTATCGGAAGATAAAAGACACTCGAGTACCTACCAAAGACGTTGTTCCGAGTGCAGGGCACCGATTATGGCTTTACCACCGAATGGGCGGCAGAGCTGTTCAATTTCTGGACTGATAAGTACAACTGGACAGAGGAACAGAAAGTGGCAAATCAATGGCCGCACTTCACCACGGAAATCGAAGGACTCACTATCCACTTTATCCATCAACGCTCAGAATCAGAATCTGCATACCCGCTACTCATGGTTCACGGCTGGACAGGCTCCTTCTACGAGTTCAGCCGCGTCATCAATCCTCTTACGAATAGCAAATCTCATGTCCTTTTTCACTGCGTTGTGCCTAGTCTTCCGGGATTCTATTGGTCTTCAAGCCCGTCACGCAGTTGGAAATTGCAAGACACAGCACGCATTTTTCACAAGTTGATGCACCGACTAGGGTTCACCGAATTCGTAGTTTAAGCCGGGGACTGGGGCCACTGGGTCGGAAGAGAGCTTGGTTCACATTACACCGATTCGTGTAAAGCTGTTCATTTCAACTTTGCACCTCCGCCTCTTCCCGACGGTGTACAATTGACAAAGCGTGAGCCAGGAGTGCAAGGTAGAGTGAAAGACTGGCTGGAGAGCCACGAGGAATACGCAATCATGATGCGAACACGTCCACACACGGTTGGTTGGATGGTGCAGGATAATCCGGTGGGCATCATGGTCTGGCTTGGTGAAAAGTACAATGAGGCGGCAGACCCGGCGAAGCAAAGCCTTGATGAGTGGAAGAAGCGGATTCTGACGACGGTTTCCCTTTACTATTTCAGTAAGTGTATCATGACCTCAAGTCTGCCTTATTTCGAGAATGTTCGGTACCAAAAGTTTGCCGAGTTCGCGATGTTGCCGAAAAACAGAATGACAATTCATTTGGCTATATGAGTTTCTATTGGGACACAGAACCGAGCTCGGAGCGAGCCGTGGAGAGAACAGGAAATCTAAGTTTCTATCGAGAGAGAAATGATGGAGGTCATTTTGCGGTTACAGAATGCCCGGAGGGGCTGGTTGAGGACATCAGAGAGTTGGTGAGCATTGCCATAGGAAGAAAGGCCTCCCATTCATAGGGATATAGAGTATCAAATTGCTGAATGGTTGATTTCAAGGACCCTAACTTCTTTGGGTTACGAGTGTGAACATGAGATGTTCACTGTTAACGTGCTGTATCACGAGATACGAGATAAATAACTAGTCATGTCCGGGGGTTCAAGTAACAAAAGCACAATGATGTCTGTTTTTAACCCAGACCAGCAAATTACTGCGCAAACCTTTGGAAGATGAAATGCCACAAGTCCAAGCTAGCACACGTCTCCAAAGTGGATAATTCATGGCGGGGAATTATGAACATTATTTGTATCAGTAACACCAGAATCCCTTAGTCAGAAGTATCTGTCAATAAATGGAGTTATCATCTCATTTCTGGCACCCATCCTCAAGATACTGGACCTGAAGACACTCCTAGGGGGGACAGCCATCGAGGAAACAAATTCTCGCTTATCCTGCACGGATGTGTAGTTTCTCACATAGACTTGATCTTCCTCACTAAGAAGTTGAGGCGCCTCTTAGTCTGATGATGGGATCTCAATTTGATACTTGAGAAGTATAGTACTTTATTCTTGTGAATATATACCTTCGAAAGCTACCTGAGTTGGTATCCTGGGATGCCGTAGCATCCCAGCAAACAAATTCCGTACTAGAAGCGACCATTCGTTCGTTCTCGTTTTCACAGCAGAACAGATGACCACGAAGATGCCAATGGCGGCCGGGCGGTCTTTGGTTGGCCCCCCTCTAACGCCTCGTTAGATCTTCATGTCGAGAGGCATCAATTAATATGAAGATTTGTTGAAGACTTAGTTAATGTTGATGTAGTCTGGGACGTGGTGTGAAGGACATGGACAACGGTGGCGATCGAGGGTGTAACCCTATTGCCGAAGTTTAGGTATCTCGAATTTATTGCGAAAGTAACATAAAGTACATACGCGCACCCCTGAGTCTAGAGGTTAAGGAGGCTTCGCAGCGGCAGGGGCTTAGAATTTGCATGGCTCAAACTGTCAAGATCTCTGCTATTTAATCGCGATAATTGGAGAAGCAGAGCGAGGATTGTAGGTAAGAACGCCTTTAGGAGAGCCTCGAGAGATACGGACAAAGCTCCGTCCTTTCGGTTGAATTTTGATCTCATACATCGCATGAGGAAAGTTACCTAATTTTGAGTCACAGGAAACCGGTATGTGCAAGGACGATTTCAGGCCGGATGGTCTTTCACGACTTTCAGCATTAGGCTTCGGGTAATTGGTGTGCACTGCGACAGAGGCTGCAAGTGAGATAACCACAGCCCACCCCTTTGCAGCGGCGACCTCCCTAAGAAATCATTCTCCAGTAGACTGACTGAAAATTTGGCACAGAAAGGAGATTTTCTTTCATTTATTGATATATTATTTCTGAACAAGGAGTGGTTTCTAATCTACAATTCCATGTGGGAGAATGGAGACATAATCCAAAGGAGCCAACTCGGCCCCATTTGGTACACCCACAATCTTGACCGTCTCCCCTTTCTGGATCTTGATGCCAGGAAATGTGATTCGGGTCGCTGAATGTCCATCGAGATAAGCAAAGGGCTCATGTCCAAGGTTATCTTCATTGTTCCCGAACCATTTCCCAATTAGCTTATCGCCAATATGTAATTCGTACTGCGCCCTGCCTCCGTTCAAGTCGAAGTAGTTAACAGCAACATTATAGATACCAGAAGGGAATTTGATCGTCGAGGATGCTGTTCCTGCCGTGGTATTGGACGTCGTGACGACTGCGTTGTACTTGGATGCAGTCTCGAATGGCGTGACAGGGACAACTTGGTAACCACTCAAAGTCATGTTTTCGGCTTCGATGCGCCAGGGATAATTGCCAACACGCTTGGCCTCGTCAGGGATTCCAGATAAATTTGCGTAGAAGTTGTTGATAGCGTCTCGCCAGACAATGGAGTGGCCAGACTGGTACTTCAGTCGGAATAGAACAGCCTCATAGCGTTCGCTGTCAATCTTGCCCTTCAACGACTCCCACAATGGAACGAAAGTCTGAGCAGTTGCGGCTCCCTCGTAGTGAGCATCATAGAAGTGTTGAATGACAGTCTTGCCGGACTGCAGACGGTAGTCGTACTTGACATGATGGAACCAGAGCAAGAGCTCATCCGGAGTGGTCTCAAGATTCTCGTATCTTGCTGCAACTTCCGCTGGGTACTGCCCAGAAAATCCTGTGCCATTGGAGACCGTGCGATCCATACCGATCGTGTTTCCGTCTGCACGAGTCCATTGACCCCAACCATTGTTATCTTGAGATGCTGGATTGGGTCCGAAATGGGTATACAGAATGTCAGTGAGAGTTTGGATTCCGAGGTTGCCGCTATAGTTCTCGTATGCCTGCCAAGATTCCATGGACATCTTAGTTATGACGTTGAGCACCCTTTTATCAAATCCGAATGTTAGACGAATCCAGTCTTGCAAGATATCCTGAGAATCTTCGGTTGGATCCCACGCCAAGCGACCGTATGCGTACAGGTTAGACATTGCCAAATGGCTTCCCAGCCAGGTGTTGTTGGTTCCGACGTTCACGACAGCAGCTGAGCCTCCCAAAGGTCGGTTGAAGCGTTCACTGGAGATAATGTCCCTGACTAGGGACTTCTTTCCATCAACACGAAGATCGAAATCAAGAATGGTTTTCCAGAGAGGTGGCAAGTAGACGAGATGGTTTTGCTGTCCGAGATATTCTTGCGCGACCTGCAGCTCCACGGCAGTGCTGGTTTTCTTCATGTGGGAGAAGAGAGGGGAAACAGGCTCCCGAACTTGGAAGTCAATTGGCCCATATTTGATTTGGACGACGACGTTGTCGTCAAACTTGCCATCCAGATCCTTGAAGAAGTCGACAGCCGCATTCGCACGATCAGCCTTCCAGTCGGTGTAATTGAGCTGATCGTACACGAATGCACGGAACATTAAGATTCCACCATGAGGTTTGACGGCCCTTGCGAAGAGGTTTGCTCCATCCGCCAGTGTGCGGTTGTATTGTAGTGGGCCAGGCTGTCCTTCCGAGTTTGCCTTGACGAGGTATCCAGCCATGTCGGGGATACGGCGATAGATTTGAGTAGTGACGTTTGTCCAGAAAGAGATCACAGAAGTCTCCAAGGGGTCAGCGGTAGGCAGACCACCAAAAGTCTCGGGAGAAGCGAAATTGAGCGAGATTCCCAATTGGACTCCGTATGGCCTGAAAGCGTCTGCGATTCGGCCAATTCCCTCGATGTTTTCGGCGCTGAGCAGGGTTGCATTGGCGTTGACATTGTTGACAACCACGGCATTGACTCGAATGGAGGCGAGGAGGCGAGCATATTGGGAGGCTCTGGTCATATTTTGGACAACATGGCCCTTGTCGAAGAAGATTGATGGTCCACCATAACCACGTTCCACGCTTCCATGAGTTCCACTGTCATCGAGGTTGTCCCACTGGTTTACCCATCGAATTGGCGCATTGGGATTAGTGGCATATGCGGTCGGCTTGAAGCTCCCCTGGGCAATGGACGAGAGGTATTCGAAGGCTCCGTAAAGGGCAGCTCGTTCATTTTGACCCAGAATCTGAATGGTATTGCCCTTGGTGTTCAGCCAGAATCCCTCCTCGTCAAGCTTGGGGACACCTCGAGGTCTTCCGTATGCTTTGGTATATGCATCGACTGTGCCAACTATGATCGACGAAGCTTCGGTAGAGCTCTGATGGGATAAGCTGACGGTCTTGCCCAATATGCCTTTGAGGCCTGCTTGAAGCTCTAGTCCCGCTGTGTATACAGGACTTATCGTGGATGAGTTGAGCGCAACGATAGTTGCAGGAATGGACCCAGCATGCTGACTTGCATCTGGGAGAGGCGCATATCTCAACCATCCATTCAGTCCATTTTCACCTGAAGCAAAGCTGAGGGAGGCCAAGAAAGTAAACAAAACACGACGCATGATGTGTGCATGAAGTGGTGATAGTGGCGCATCGTGCCCAGACTGAAGGGCCAGGAACGACTTTTATGAGCTTCATGATGAATTGAGCCGGAAAATCTATGCAGATCCACGCCGAGATTGAGGTTCGGGTTGGGGGAGGAATCGATGAGTTTAGGCAGAATGCTTAGGGTGGAATGTCCATCTCCTCATCAGACTAAAATGAGGCTTAGTAAATCCGGTTGATATTTGCCGGAAAGCTTTATTTGACAGAACAGGACTTTATTTATCCCACTTTCAGGGACATAAACGCGGGGTCGGGAATGTCCCGCGGGCAGAGGTGCGGCGGGGCAGAACATGCTTGGAAATGAGCGTTAGGTCCGAGACGCAGCGACGGATGACACAGCCAGACAGGATTAAGGAGGGATACGGCTGCTTGCTGATCCATCTTGAAGTGCTTGACACGCAATAATTGGAAGATCATGGTGGCTGCTATTGGTAACTTTGGATCTCTTCGGCCGCCTTTCACCCGGGATTATCAAGCTGATGTCAAAGATAATATGTCAAAGACAATAAATACACGGGTTCGGAAGAGTAAAGCCTGAATGAGGCACCCAAACGTAGAACTTTCCACGTGTATGATTTTTGGATGAACAGGATGCGGAAATTCAACAGATGGAGAAGTAAAATGAAGAGAAGCCCATATCGGTTATTACAGGCTTCGAGTGTCCGCGGCCATTTGGGCCAGTAAGCAGTTGTCAACGTGCTGGTGGTGTATCCATAACAGAAACGAGGAGACAACTCAGTAAACGTGCCTATGAAAGTGAGAATGAGAATGTATAGATCAGGCCGATCAATGAAGAGGTAATCTTGATTTAGGCATCGATCCTCATTAGTCAAGCGAAGACTTCAGAACGGTAATCGAATACACCGCTTCGCGACTTGTCGAATCCACGTCATAGATGGCGTTCTGGAGCAACTCAACTGTGACAGATATTGCTGCGGAGCCAAGCTTTTTGTTGCCGTCGATTGCATGTTGCATCCAGTATCTACCGGACGAGCCGAATATCTCACCACGTTGGTGGATATGCAGCCACTCTCGTCTCAACCATGAACTGGGTATGGTTGTCAATAGCTTGCAGGTCAAGGAAGTCGAAGTGGGAAGATATGGCGGCAGAGTGACGTTGAGAACAAGAATGGCGGAGACATGGTATTATTAGCGTGAAGTACATGCTCAGATCACAAGTGCCAACGACTCACTTTGATGCTGGCCAAATCAATGTATTGATATATCTGCGCCAAGGAAGACTGAAATCATTTTCCATACCCACGCCGCACTCAAACTAACGAGGGCTTCTTCTTTATTCCCAGGGCAGCAGCATGATCTTTCTTCTTCTTCGCAACTCTCTTGAAGCTTGGTGGCGGCATTGCCAGAGCCTCTTCTTTCGTAATTGCAGGTGCTGGCCCAACACCTGCATCGTACTCCTCATCGTCGATGACCTCTTCCATAGCCTCATGCCGGCGCATAAATGCCTGTCGAGCAGCTTCTTCGTCCTCTCGATCCTGCCTCTCCCTTTCTTCGTCGATGCTCTCTCTTGCGACTGTGACCTCAACTCCATCCTTTCCCATTCTCTCATTCCTTGCGTTCCGGGTCCGAATCTCGTCCAAAGCATCTGCAACTGCCATCTCTCTCTTCGCGTCCAGGGTTTTTGTTTCGAGCTCCTGCATAGCATTCTTCTCTTCTTCTTCTCGTTCCAGCCTGTCAAGACGCTCCTCGTCACTTTCTTGTTTGCCTGCGCCGTTCATTCGCCATGGCTCTGTATTCCTCTTCGCTCCTCTCTCACACTCGTAATCCATATTCTTAGGGTCCGTCTTGAACGTGATTTCTCCAGAGCATCTTGTACATCGAATGTAGAAGCGGTAGATGGGTATAGAATAGTATTTCTCCTCAGTGGTCTCTTTGCGCGCATTGAACTTGCGTCCCTTGTAGATGTATTCTCCACAGGCTGTACACTTCATGGGGAAGGGTGCCATCAGTCGTACAGTTTGGACTTTGGGACCAGCTCCCTTGGGCGCACGGGATCGTGTGATCTTCGAGGGGTCGAAGTCGGGGGGGTAGTACTTGGTAAGGACCTTTCGTTCAGACATGGCTGGCTAGAGATGGATGTGGACCGGGGATGTTTGTTCTTGGAATGTGAGGGGGAAGATTGGTATGTGTTGAATTATTGACAACTGGATTGTTGTGAGCAGACGCTGTTCTTGGAAGTATGGGGGTCGGCGGTGATGTTCTGGAGATGCTGGTGAGCGACGAGGCGGGCATTATCAAGATCCAAGGCTGCATATTTGCACAATCGACACTAGTTTAAACCTTGTTTATGCAAGTTATGCCAAGCCAAGCCCAGCCCTTCAGCCTCGCGTCTCCCAAAGGTTCCCCTCGACGCGACTGCCAAACAAAGCATTCAGCGCAACGCAGCACTCGAATTCTCTGCGAATTGACCCATCAAAGCTGCGATTCGAGTACAGCATCCATGTCTGCGGATTTGTGAAGTCACAAACAATCTGCGAATGCCCTCAGACAGACAATGGAGAAGTTCTTGCGGGATTGGCGCCAGGATGCCCTGAACAAACACCAGTACGATTCAGCCATCTTCATAGGTGATAAGCTGCTAGCATTGACTCGTGGGCTCCTCTATCTTTCTCTCATATTTGCGCATTCTAATCTTCACAGAAAATGACAAAGATGCATTCTGGCTCGCCCAGGTCCATTTCTCTACCGGCAATTATACTCGCGCGCAGAGCTTCCTGTCCAAACAAGATCTGATCGCACGAAATCCTTCTTGCCGGTATCTTGCTGGACATTGCTTGATCAAACAGAACCGATTCGAAGAAGCGCTCAATGTACTTGGCGAGAAGAATCCGACCCACCTCATCACAGCTGTCAGCAATAGCAGGCGGAAGATACAGCATACGAACGGACATCACAGAGCAGGGTCGAAGGCGTTGGGACGAGGAGACAGGCATGATCGAAGAGATGAGGGCGCCCAGGATGAAGCCGCAAATATACGGTTCGAAGCAGCGATGTGCTTCCTTCGAGGACTCTGCTACGCCAAGCAGAATGCTTTCGATCGCGCAAAAGAATGCTACAAGGATGCTGTGCGGATTGATGTACAGTGCTTCGAGGCTTTTGAGCAGCTGATGAAGAATTGTCTGATGTCGCCAGATGAGGAATGGCAGTTTCTGGAATCGCTGGACTTTGATGCTATCTCTGTGACGGACGACCCGTCCTCCTCACAAGAGGCTGCTGAATTCACCAAAATGCTGTACACGACCAGGTTATCGAAATACAAGAATCCTACAGCTTTCTCGACGGCAACTGAGACTTTATCAACACATTACAACCTTTCCAACAACCCCGACCTGCTGCTCTCGAAAGCCGACCTTCTTTTCACCCAATGCAAATTCAAAGATGCACTGACTATCACGAATTCTATCCTGCAAGAAGACAAATACAATTTCAGCATATATCCCCTGCACCTGGCTTGCTTGTATGAGCTCCAGCTGAAGAATGCACTCTTCTTAATATCCCACGACTTGGCAGATAACCATCCCGAAGAGCCTTGTACGTGGCTAGCTGTTGGAGTGTACTACCTTGCGACGAACAAGGTCGCAGAAGCTCGAAGATATTTCAGCAAAGCAAGCATGATGGATCCTCATTTTGGACCTGCTTGGATAGGATTTGCCCACACGTTCGCCGCCGAAGGGGAGCATGATCAGGCGATATCAGCATATTCGACTGCCGCCCGACTCTTTATGGGCACACACCTGCCTCAACTATTCCTAGGCATGCAAAATCACATGTTGAACAACATGACTCTTGCCGACGAGTTTCTTAAGACCGCATACGGACTTTGCACAACCGACCCGCTGCTCCTGAATGAAATGGGTGTGGTCTTCTACCACCAGGAACGCTTACGGGATGCAGTCGAGAAATTTAGCGATGCCCTCAGAATTGCAGATGAAATTGACAGTGATCCGGCTGCTTGGATCTCAACGCGATCGAACCTTGGTCATGCTTATCGGAGGCTTCATGAATGGGACTTGGCTTACGAACAATTCGACGAAGTTTTGAGACTTGGGGGCAAGGATCCTTCTATCTTCTGTGCCAAAGGTTTAGTGTTGATGGAACAACATCGTCCCTTTGATGCTGTCTTGGTGTTTCATGAAGCTCTAGCGATCTCGCCGCAAGATGCCATTGCCACAGAGCTGCTAAACAAGGCACTGGAAGAAACTGCGAGTGGAGGTCCTGATGGAGTGGATGAGATCGGAGAGGATGATGAGTTTGAGAGGGAGATCGAGCAGAAGAAGGTCGAGGCGTCTCATTTCTTTGCACGGAGAGGAGGCAAAGGAAAGGAGAAGTTCAGAGCGAGGTATAGCAGCGGCATTGGACTGGACGGCAATGGCAGCCTTATGGACTTGAGTGATGATGATTGACGAATGGGCATGGCATTGGCGGTGTACAGCATTACTTGGCGTTTGAGTGGAGGGCAAAACATCGCAAGCGATAACTCGGGGTCGGTGTTTAGGGTGAACAGCATTATATCGAAATGTATACAATGATAATACAAGAGAGCCAGAGTTCTCCATGAGCATGACATCCAGTGCCAGAAGCATAACCCTCCCAAACGCCATAGTAAACGCTATTACGCCAACTCCAAACTTGCTACAATGCGTCCGTGTACAATCCCAAAAGTTCCAGTCAATTTATACAATCGTCTCCTCCCTCTTTCCCCCTTGAACCCCATACCTCCACCCCATATACCCCACCATCCCAATCACACTCCCCGCCCCAACACCACCAACCACCCCCTTCCAACCCAACACATTCTTCCTCGTAGCAGCAGCGAGGCCTCCCACCGCCATAGCAGGATAAGTCCAATCGTCACACTCCATTTGACCCTGATTCTCCAATAACCGCCAGCTCCTATCTCGCCATTCGATCTCCTCTTTGCCGCGCATTTGCATAGGGAGGCCGATGCAGAGGAGTGTGAAGCCGAAGAGTGCGCCGAGCCCGGTGGAGCGGAGGACGGTGGTTGGGAGGGTTGGGGGGATGATTGATGGTCGAGGTTTGAGGATGTTGAAGTGTCGGAGGGTGAAAGTGGTGGCGCCTATGCTGGCACCCACGAAAGAGCCGCTTTGGACTGCACGGGTGAGGACGTGGGTTGTGAGGATGAGGTGGTGGTAGGTTTGGTCTTCGGCGTAGGGAGGGTGTGGCCAGAGGCGCGACATGATGAGCGGGTGGGATTGTGGTTGTGGTTATGGTTATGGTTGTGGTTATTCTGGGAAGGTTTGGGAGCGTGTGCTCCGAGACTCTGTGTCAGTGTATGCAAGGCGCAAGGTCCTTTCTTGAGAAGAGGTTCCAGAACTATCAGTTATTGGGAGGAAGGGATGGTTGTAGCAAAGGGATTCATCTGAAGCTGGACGCCTTCTTGTACCTGGGGAGGGGTTTCTTTCAGTAGCTTCAAAGCTTCATAGCTTCGAGTGAACAGCGACGAGATCTCGAACGGACATACAGACTGTCCGAGTGCGATGGAATATGTCTTGTCCAGCCATCTGACACTGCCCAAACGAGTGGAGTTCCACGCCGTTGCAAATTGAAGGCGTGCCGTTGGATGTGATAGCCCAGTGGCTGGGACCAGCAACGAAGGTTTGGATTGTACGGCCGAAAGAAGAGGATATTGTACCAGTGCACCCTGGCATTTGCAGCGAGGGTCAGGCTACGCGAGTGCGAGACAAACCGAATGACAACAAATATTTTTGGTTACTACCTGGAACTGCATCTTTCAGATTTATTACCTTGCGTGGGTCGTTCCCGGGGGTCTCGATCTCTACAGAATAATGTGCCATGATCAAGTCTGTCTCGTGGTATCATTTTTGCAATCCTTATTCTCAGCCTCAGCGACTCAACACAGAGGGTACATACTTGTCTCTGTAAAGTGTCGAATGGTCAGACTCCAGATCTTGGTATTTACGGGCACACTTTGCCGTCTCGTACAGCCGTCCACAGGATGGGCCATGGTGTTAATCCGCCTGATTGTTCCTTGAGAAAGCCAGCTTCATAATTACTCGTGTGTCTCTTCAATTCTGTCTCCAGCTTCATCAGCAATTAAATCCCGTCGGCCAATTGTTTAGCTGCCCACATTGCCCACATTCAAGCTCCCAGCGTCCGGTTAGGGCCCGAAGCCGAGGGTGCGGAGAGCAGCGGCCCTCTGACTTCACCCCGCATTACCGCTATCGCCGGCCCAAGAGCTCTACATAGCAGTTCAAGCCAATGAAGGCAGACAGTACCTGAATAAGTACATCATAGAAGCTCTTTCCTATCCCTCCCTCCCACTTTCGTCTTCATTCATCGTTTTCCTTCTCTTTCAACAGCCTCATTTGTAGGCAGTTCATTTGTCAAATATGAGTTCCTCGACAGTGCCCAGGAAGCTATGGGAGCATCCCAATCCAGAAGGTACAGAAATGTACCGATTAATGCAAGAAATAAATCAAAAACATAATTTGAACTTGAAGGTTGAGCCCCCTGCTTGAAGTCTTACAATGATCTGACCAGGGTTCATAGACATTCTGGGAATTGTACCAATACTCGATCAACAATCGAGCACAGTTCTGGGACCAAGCTTTCCACTTCCTGGACATCATACATGACGGCTCCTACGAAGAAGTGGTGGACGAGTCTGCTCGCATTGACTCCGTACCAATATGGTTCAAAGGTGTAAATCTGAACTTTGCTGAAAACCTCCTCTATTCGAGAGAACCGGGAGCGCCGTCTTCAAAGCGGGGTAAAGCTGGCAAGGAAGATAGTAAAATCGCCGTGACTGAGATCAGAGAGGGCTATACTGAGGTTCGAGATGTGACATGGGGACAGTTGAGAAAGCAGGTGGCAGAGCTTGCTGATGCTATGAAAGCACATGGAGTGAAGAAGGGAGATAGAGTCCTGGTCGTCGCGAGCAATTCGGTGGATACTCTGAAAGTCTTCTTTGCTATTACGACCCTTGGTGGACTTTTCAGCAGTAGTTCAACTGATATGGGAGTTCAAGGTGTCCTGCAGCGAGCTCTGCAAGTTGCTCCAAAGGTATGGGTTGTTTCGTGTCTTTGGTGATGATGTCGTCTAACTGAGACAGTACATTTTCATGGACGACTTCGCGATATACAACGGCAAGAAGGTAGATCTTCGGGACAAGATGAAGCATATCTTGGAAGGTATGAAAGACATTTCAGAATTCCAGGGAATGGTTTCCATGCCTCGATTCAAGGATCCGGTTGATATCAGCAAGATTCCCCGAACAGAAACTCTCGCATCCTTTGTATCGAAGGCAATTGGAAAGGCTCCTGAATTTGAGCCCACAGCATTCCACGATCCATTCTTTATTGCATACTCTTCTGGAACAACAGGAAATCCTAAGTGTATCGTTCACTCGGTTGGAGGCTGTATTCTGTCATCTGCTAAAGAGGGCAAACTGCACGGCCAGATCGACGAGAAGAGTGTGGTATTGCAATACACTACCACTGGCTGGATCATGTACTTCAGCTCCGTCATGAATCTCCTCGGTGGTGCGCGCGTAATCTTGTACGATGGAAGTCCGTTCCAACCAGATCTGAAAACATTCGTCAGGATGATTGGCGAGCAGAAGGTCACGAAATTGGGAACCAGCCCAAGATGGATGCATGAGATGCAGAAGAATAACATTTCGCCGAAGCAAGTAACGGATCTGAGTTCTTTGGAACTTGTGACGAGTACGGGCATGGTTTTAAGTGATCAGTTGTTTGAGTGGTTTTACGATGTGGGATTCCCAGCTCATGTTCAACTGGGGAATATTTCTGGAGGGACAGACTTGGTACGTTGCTACCTGAAGCTTCAATGTGCGAATACTAACATTGCTCCAGGCAGGTTGCTTTGGCGGGGTAAATTATTTCCGCCCCTCTTCGAACCCTCCTGACTAACAGTTTAGGAAAATCCACTCACTCCAGTCTACGTCGGCGGCACCCAAGGTCCTAGTCTCGGAACTCCCGTAGAAGTCTACGACTCTCTCATCGAAGGTGGAAAGGGTGTTCCAGGGGCTCCAGTTCCTCATGGAACACCAGGAGAATTGGTTGCGCCTTCCGCCTTCCCCAACATGCCCGTGTACCTGTGGAACGACCCCGACGGATCCCGCTACTTCGGTGCCTATTTCGAAAAATACGACAACGTCTGGACACATGGAGACTTCGTCATGTTCCACCCCGTCACCAAGAATCTCCTCTTCCTAGGCCGAGCCGACGGAGTTCTGAATCCAAGCGGCGTACGCTTTGGCAGTGCAGAGATCTACTCGATTATCGAAGAGAAATTTCCTCACGTTGCGGATAGTATCTGTGTTGGGCAACGACGACCAACTGATAGCGATGAGAGCGTGATGTTATTCTTGCTGATGAAGCCTGGAGAGAAATTCACGACTGCGTTGGTGAATGATGTCAAGACGGCGATCAGGAAGGGCTTGAGCGCGAGACATGTGCCGAAATATGTTTTTGAGACGCCGGATATACCTGTGAGTTCATTTCGTGTCTTCGCTATTCATATTGCTGACGTTTGATCTAGACGACGGTGAATCTGAAGAAGGTCGAATTGCCGGTGAAGCAGATTGTTTCTGGGAAGATCATCAAGCCAAGTGGGACGTTGTTGAATCCTCAGTCGTTGCATTATTATTATCAATTTGCGAAGGTGGAGGAGTTGACTGAGCCGAAGAGTAGATTGTAATTCAGATATTGTGGTAACATGCCAAGGAGTCGCGTCCTCGAGAAAGAGAAGTTAGTAGTCGCTTGAGCCCCTTTTCATTCTGTGTTCGCTCGCTTATCCGCCTCAAATGAAAATGCCAATGTCAATCCGGTGGCTTTCTCAGACGGAACCATCTACAGCTACGAGGGTATCTAAATACCTCAATATCTTATTGAAAGAGTGCCTGCTTTCTATAACAGTCCAAAAGTCCCTCTCCATTCGCTACTCACGATCTTCGCTTTAACAACCATCGATTTATCTGATCCCTTTCTCCTCTCCAAATCACACAGACCTCTACCCAAAAAGTTTGTGCCTCTCCAAAAACTCCACCACTTCATCATTAAACCTCACCGGATCCTCCAAGAAAGGAAAATGCCCAAAATCTTCCCAAGGACTCGTATCCAATCTCGGAAGATAGTACATCCACCTATGATCAAAATGCTTCCTCATAGGCCCCAAAACATGCAGTGCCGGAATATCAAAAACTTCATCCGCACGCCACAAATGCGGAAGGACATCCGTCGTCGTAGCATTTGCCCTCGTATACGTCGATGTCGCGAACATGACGTCTTTCACCATTGTCTTAATCTCAGGAGTTGTTTTCGATCCGTGTGATAACAAAGCTTCGACTTGGCTGTTGAAGAATTCGTCGTTTTGGAGGTTCTCGCGGAGGATTTGACGGTCGGTGATGTTCAGGCGTGATTGTGGTAGGTTGAAGAAAGAGTCTATGTAGATGATACCGGAGACTATAGATGGGAAGAGTCGTAGAAACATGGTACAGACTGGACCGCCCATGCTGTGGCCGATGAGGATGGCTTTCTTGACGTTTTCTGCTTCGAGAACGGCGAGGATGGATCGCGCGAAGAGTTCTAGGCTGAATGGGAGGGCGGGAGGAGAGCTGGCGCCGTGGCCGGGGAGGTCGATTAGGATGCTGGGGTAGGTGGCGAGGAGGGGGGATTGACAGGTCCAGAGGGTGGAGGAGCATGTCCAGCCATGGATGAAGATTAGCGCTTGGCCGGTGGTGTGGGTGGGAGTGTTGTGGTAGTACTGGTAGTAGGTTACTTCGCTGTCGTTGAAGAGGATGGATTTTTGTTTGGGGGTAGCCCTGGTCATTATTGGCAAGGACAAGTGAAGGGACTATTACTGAGGTGTAGACAATGAGCTGGACTATCATGGGGTTTTATTGCATGGCATTGCGAAAAGTCTGGAAGGACTTGCGGGTCATATGATTTGTATGTGAGAGAGATTATAAATCATCGGCCTCCTTGTATATGTGAGGCTTTTAGAAGACTAAATATGTTGACTGCATCAGAAAGTGATGAATGCCAAGTCTGCAGGAGTTGCCGCTACTCCGAGCTCCGATTCCAGTAACGACAACATATTAACATACAGATCAAAAAGATAATATACCGAAACAACTCATCTCATACCTGCTCTGGATAGTGATGGATGAAAGAAGGCAACTAGAAACCAGATAATGAATTGTGTTGCGTCTGTGAGATTGATCGTCTGCCTCAATGCGGGGATTGTCCCGGAATGTGGCCCGTCAAATCTCGTTGTCAAGACGAGGAGGAATATTCTGACAGACACACAATGCCAACCATGCTTCATGTTGTTATATCACTTGCATTCGAAGTTCTCGCGGTTTCGTTCTCAGCTGGCGCCAAATGAACACAAGACATACGACACGATGCGTTGGAAGCAAATTCTTCAACGTGTAGGCGCCTGGTCGAACCCCGCAATCTGGTTGGATCCAGTTCAGGCTGCACGTTTTGAAGCGCAAACAATCATTTGAATTGCGGACTCTCGAGATCAAGGCTTTAATGAAAGAGGAAGTCAAGTGCCCATACCACAGTGGGTTCGTAGGTGGTGCGCGACAGGAGCATAAGACGAGACAACGTAGAGCACAAAAAACCATCGCCAAAAACAGAAGACAGCATAGAAAACAACATACGATTACCGGCTCTAACGGTACATCCGCATTCTCTTATCAAAGAGTATCAGTACTCTGACATCTGGTGACGTTGGAATAAGGACAAACTACCTTCGTTGGTGATGTTGGTACCGGGGTTGGGTGTTTTTAGCGCCGGGGTCGTAGGTACGCACGAGGTCACTTACCAACGGCCGGTACCAACAACTTTAAAATAAACTCGCATGCAGCTGGCCCCGTTGGTATCAGAAATTCAAGCTTAGAAGCGAAGAATAAAGTTTTAATTGATGGGGTTCCAAGAAATACGGTCATGCCAAGTTCATCTTTCGAAGTGTGGCAGCGCAGTATCCCAGGCCTTGGCGTTTGATTTTGGAAATGCCACTCGACACTTCTATTCCTCAGTAAGACTTCGCAATAACTATTGCTAGAGCAGATGTATCGAGACAAGAAGAGTTTTCTGTTTGATGTTCGCTCTGTTGTCTTTTATGTTGCAAGATATCAGACATTTGCTGGAGAAGCCGATAATCAGATAAAAGAATCGACTGAAGGGTCAATAGATTGACCAGGACAATCGCACAAGTAGCAATTGGATACGATACGTGACGACGGATATTAGATGGTATCAAGAGGTGTTAGGGAAAAGCCAGTCTCAAGAATCCATTTTCTTTTCGCAATGGACTCGCTTACTGTTCGTGGTAGCCTGTATCAGCTCACCAGTGAGGCTCGGACTTTGGAAGCCAGGAGCCAGGAACCAGCACTAACTCCCACCAGCCCCTCATTTCAAAGGAATAACCAGTATCCGATCCCTTGACAGACAGTCTGTCTGCCGTCACTATCACATCGTTGGGCCGACTTATATCTGTTCTGTTCTGTTGCGGTAACATGGAATTCGTGGTAAGTGCCAGCTTCCGACTCCCTACGGATCATCCCACGGCCAAGCTCAGGAAATGGTTGACTGTCGTGAAAAGTTGAAGAAACTCGCAACAAACGAACGGCCGCTTTGTCGGCTACGAAGCTACCATACCGTATTGTCCGTATTCATCTGTTTTCTAGAGCCGCTTGGCTTCTTAGGTCCAATGAGACTGCGTCGAAAAGTTTTAAAACGAAGATTCATGCTCCATCCCTCGTAACCACGTAAGCTAGCTCCAGCTCCAGCTCGACAAGCAACCTGTTCGCGGATCAATTCCAAAGAAAGCCTTAATGTTCTTAAAATGCGCCTCGACCACGAGTTGAGTGTAGGGATGAACATTGCCACTTAAGGATATAAAAAGCATTAAGCTGTCAAGATTCATGCGATGCGATTGCCGGAGAAATTTGGTAAATTCGACGTTGATGCCGTGTGGCTGAGTGCACAAAAACTTGGGAATTCCACGATGATCATCGAAGTGCATCGGAGTGGGGACTTTTAGAGGTTTCATACAGAGAGGGTGGCGGTGAAGCCGAAGAAAAGAGAGACATCTCGTGATTCTGGTTCTTTCTTTTCCAGCCCCCTTTCTTCAACACCCAGATCGAGGAAACGTGTGATCATTGCCGCTCGCTAGAATCGAGTGTACGAGTAAGATTCATCAAGTACATATTCTGTGATCACACGAAGGAATGTTCTACACAGGTCTGGAGTTTGACAAAAGACCTGAAGACATCGTCCCTACTTTCCTATTCGATCGTGACGAGACAGTCCCGGTTTCAACTCAGCGGACAGAACCTCGCTAGTGGGCATAGGTCAGATTTCTCCCAGCCAGTCAGTGGCCAGGGGCTGGGTTTAAGACCGGTCGTCTGGGGGTGACCTTCGGACGGCCAAGCATAATAGGCGGGACAAGGGGTGGACGTGACAAAAAAGGGGGGCAGAAGGGACAGGCTCATGGCTCTTCAGGCATGTTCAGGGGACCACATTTGCTGAACCGGCTGGACCAGGGAGCGATGCGCCGCATGCGTGGCTTTGGGACGATAGGCCACCTCACTGGCCAGCCACCCTGAAGGCCCTGCCAAGCTTTGCTATTCTCTCCGCCGCTATCATAGGCGAAGGGCGATCATGCAAGGCAATTGGCCACAGAGACATCCTCCGAACGCATACACGGGAAAAAGCACCTCCTGAACTGCACGCCATTCTTATTCAACCGTTCACAAAGATCCTGAATCTCAGGAGATGCACTTTTCTGAGTGGTGAGATATCACGTAGAGCTACCTTCTGGTTCCTGGCTAGACTGTTCTTGCAACAGCCGACATAATTAGTCAGGGGCAGCACGGCACAACGGCGATGTGATCAACCTCCGTACTATGTTTCGCCAACCATCGAAACAAATGTTCACCAGCCTATCGAGCCCCTGTGCATTCCGCACGTCAGTGCTCGTCTGAACAACGTTCGTCCCTGTGCCCAATCGATCATCTAAGCTTCACATTTGCTAGACCTCGGTGAGGCAAGGTGGTCGAGTGGTTGACTTGTCTCTCAAGCTTTCAGACCCATTCAGCGCGAGCTGAACACAGAGTGGCGTTTGTGGAGCCATCACAGTGCGCGTTTGACAAACCAGGAGTGTCTTGGTTTCGACCTCCAATGGCCAGTCAAGGCTATGTTTAACGTACTCCCTGCAGCAATCCTCTCGATCCAGCAGCTGCAAGCAAGCTGGGGAACACAGGGGTCCTGGTGGTGCGAGCAAGAGACCCATCGTCTGCCCCTTAGGAGAAAATAGCCAGAATGGCACAGACAGAGGATATAAGATGGCCGGATACCCTCTGTTTCAATTTTTCTCGTCATCAACATTCTTGGCATCATTCTCGAGTCTTCTGCATTTTCCTCGGGCTAGTCCTCTTGTTCTTCGTCCTTTAGATCCCTTGCCTTCGATATCTGCCTGTGGCAGTCTCAAACACATTCTTTCAGCAGACCTCGAGCTTTCGAGCATCCACAGACCACACGGTCAACCAGTACATATATCGTCAACTGCCAAGTTACACTCCTTCAACAGCAACCTCATCATCCAAAGAGACCTTCTCGTCCGGAACGACTACTCTCAATCAGAATCAACATGCTTTCATCAACCACTATCGCAGTCTTCGGACTTGCAGCTCTCGGTAGCTCGCACATGATCATGAACACTCCGACCCCATTCGGAAAATCTTCTCTCAACAACTCCCCCTTGGATGCCTCCGGGTCCGACTTCCCTTGCAAGCAACGAACAGGTGTATATGACGCTGAGGGGGCTAGCAACACATGGCCTTTGGGCTCGACTCAAAGTCTGTCTTTCACCGGCAGTGCCACCCACGGCGGAGGCTCATGCCAAGTATCTATCTCGTACGATGAGGCCCCAACTGCGAGCAGCACCTGGAAGGTCATCCACTCGATTGAGGGTGGCTGCCCTATCAAGGGTGTTGCGGGCAACAACGGAGACAATGCCAACGCTGTGAACCCAGACTCGTACCCATTCACTGTTCCAACTGATCTCCCAACTGGAACTGCTGTTATGGCATGGACTTGGTTCAACAAGGTCGGGAACCGCGAGATGTATATGAACTGCGCACCAATCACCCTTACTGCTGCTTCTTCCAAGCGCAGTGGCGAGAACGAACTCGAAGCAAGAAATGCGACACAACTTATGGAGCGGGATCAAGCCGCCTTCAGCGCCCTGCCAGACATGTTCATTGCCAACATTGGAAATGGCTGTGGGACCGTGGACTCCACCGATGTCAAGTTCCCCAATGCGGGAGACTCGGTCGTCCTCGATGGTTCGCAAACATCCAGCGCCCTCCAAGCCCCAACAGGAAGCTGCGGGTCTGCCGTTGCCGGAAAGCCTACTACTACAGCCGGTTCCGGATCTGGAGCAACTTCGCCTGCTGCCTCCGCAAAGCCCACCAAGACATCTGCTGCTGGTATTCCAGGAGGAGTCTTTGCAACAGTCGCCCCAGTCGCAAGTCCAACAACTCTAGTACCTGTCGCTTCTTCTGCAGCAGCTGTGTCTTCCGTTCCAGCTGTGTCTGCCGCTCCAGTGGCTTCATCAGCCCCTAGCGTCGCCCCTGTTGCAAGCCCGGTCGCCTCTTCAGCCTCCCCAGCACCAAGCTCCGGAACATCTACCGGCACGACAGGCTCTGGAACTGCTGAAGTCGCTGGCAGTGCTTGCGCAACCGAGGGCATGTGGAACTGCATCGCCGGCACATCTTACCAACGATGTGCGAGCGGTACCTGGTCTGTTGTTATGCAACTTGCCGCCGGCACTACCTGCACCGCCGGGCAGTCTACTGCCATCAACATCACCGCCATCGGGAAGGCCAAGCGTGCCGTCAGATTTTCCAACGCCCATGTCCGTCGTCACATCCACATGTCCTAGATCCATGTTTCATCGCCGGTCGATAAGCACAGTCTTTCCTTTCTTTGCATTTGGGGATTCAGCATAGGATGGCGTTTGTGGAAATTTTCTTGTACATACCCTTTTGGCATTATGAGGAGGAGGAGTTCATGGGATGTGGAGAGTAGAGCTGCATATATTAGGTAAAGAACAAAAAGAAGTGCATCTTGCACAGAGATAGGTCAACGATGATGAACCAAGTTACTCTTTGATATGAAAATTTGCTCTAGATACTGCAAATGTAATGTGACAACTGATGTGATGTCGTCGCTTCTTGGCCTTCTTGAGTCATGAAAGCTCGTTGCAGCTTGTGTAATAAACTTCTTGAGTTCAATACTAGGTTCATGTGGGGGTAGAGAAGAAACAATTGACATGTGCAGGGTGCACGAGCAACCCCTAGAGCAAAGATCGTTTCAAAGGTTGCATGCGAGGTACGGCAGAAAAGTCAAATGTGACAGCCGGGTATTTTTGGACAGGGCAAAGCTGAACTCAAACGTCAAACACGATAGGATGTCGGACTGTGGAGTTAAAGTGTGTAGATAAAAGTTTAATGATAAACACAGAAAACAAGACCTCGCGATCTCTTGTACGGATACGGGAAGATCGGTTCGGCTATCGGTTGGCATCAAGGAGTTAAAATTAAGCGAAATGTGGGGTAAGGTTATCCTGTCCTCAAGCCAAAAGCCAACCAACAATCTACCTAGGTAATCCGGGTGCAACCCCTCTCAAGACTACTACTCGAAGAAACTGTTTCTCCAGCACTTGCACCACTTTGGCCTGGCGTTAGCACAACTCAGCCCTTCGTCCGCTCTTTATGATTAGTAACAACTGTTTTCTACTGTTCCCCGCGCGGCCACTTCCCGCCATGCCCAAAATCCTTCCGCTATCGAGCAACCGGTACTCCGACCTGGGAGTAGGGAGCGATTTAAGACCACAAGGAGGTTGTCCGCCCAGCCACATTCATTCTTAACATAATGTCGTCTTCTCACTCTCGGCGATCCATCATTCGATCGCAACAAGCGGAGCTTTGAGCAAACTTCCAACAATTTCTTGTCTGAACTACATTCCTTGAGAATTTCAAGATGTCTGACCCGAACCCTTCTCCAACCGTCGAATACGGCAGAGATACGAACAGGGCAGATGTTCTGATCATTGGGGCCGGCCTATCTGGCATGACGACTGCAATTGACATGATTCGTAAGGGCAATGGACGGAACTTCATCATTATTGAGAAGGGCAATCAGGTTGGAGGAACATGGAATGATCAACGCTATCCCGGATGCTGCTGCGTATGCTCAAAAACCCTGCGCTGAAGTTTCAAGCTGAACATTTGCAGGACGTTTGGAGCCACTTGTACTCGCTTTCATTCGAACCAAACCCAAGTTGGACTCGAGAATACCCTGGACAGGAGGAGATTCTCGACTACATCGTGGACCTTGCACATAAGTACCAGCTATACAAGCACATCCGCTTCAACTCCTCGGTTGAAGAAGCTCGATGGGACGAGACAACGTATACATGGAAGACAAAGATTGCCAGGTTGGGCAGCAAAGACTCCGAGTTTGGTCAAAGCTACACAGTCACTTCAGACTTCCTTGTCTCCGGTGTTGGACAACTGAACGTGCCCAAGTATCCCGACATTCAGGGCATAGACTCGTTCTCAGGAAAATTGATGCACTCTGCGAGATGGGACTGGGATTATGATTTGAAGGACAAGAAGATCGGAATTATCGGCAACGGTGCCACTGCCGCTCAGATCATCCCTGAGATTGCAAAAGTTTGTAAAAGTCTGACCGTCTTCCAGCGGACTCCAAACTGGGTCATCCCTCGAGACGATAAGCCCATCACTCCGATGCGTCAAGCTGCTTACAAGTATCTGCCCTTTGTTCGCCGCAGGTATCGTGCAGGCTTGATGGACTTCAGAGAATCGTTCTTCGATGTGGTCTTTGATGTCAAATCACCTGTGCATGAATTCATGATGACCGTTTCCAAGAACCACATGGAGGGCCAACTCCCAGGAGAGAAGTATGCCAAGCTACGCGGGCAGCTGCAGCCTCATTACGCAGTCGGCTGCAAGCGTGTAATCATCACCGATGATTATTTCCCCACCTTCACCAGACAAAATGTACTCCTTGAAACTACACCTATTCAAGAAATCACACAGAACGGCGTCAAGGTTGAGGGCGGAAAAGAGCATGATTTCGACCTTCTTGTTCTGGCAACGGGCTTCAAGACTACTCAATTCATGTTTCCTATCAAGATTTACGGCTCGAACGGCAAGTCTATCGAGGACATCTGGTCTTCCGGTGCATCTGCATATCTTGGAATGACAGTTCCTAGCCTCCCAAATTTTAGTATGCTCTATGGTAAGAGTTGTGCATCCCTACGTACTGCCTCCGCAATGTAATTCGCCAAAAACTGATCATGGCCCAGGCCCGAACACGAATCTCGGACACAACAGCATCATCCTCATGATCGAAGCACAGGCTCTGTATATCAACACATTGATTAGCAAGGTGAAAGCTGCGAAAGCCAAAGGCGGCAAGCTTCGCATTGAGCCAAAAGCCGCAGTCGTTGAGACCTACAACAAGGAAATCCAGGCCCGCCTATCCGAATCTGCGTTTGCAGATCCAAATTGCAACTCGTGGTACAAGAACGAAGCCGGGTTAATCACTAACAACTGGGCCGACGCGGTAATTCCATATCAGAAGAGGACTAGCTCGATCGATTGGGACGAGTACGAGATTAGTGGTTCTGCAGCGGATGAGGTCAAGGCAGAAGGTACGACGACTTGGTCAAGAGTCATTGAGGAAACGCAGGTGTCCAACACAGCGCTTCTCGTTGGTCTTCTTACCACAACCGGGGCAGTTGTGGCAGGAGCATTGTACAGAGGCTCACTCAAGAGCATGCTAAGGCACTGATGATTGTTTGTTTAACCTTCTGTAGGCACGCTTGTATATATGTCGAAAGGGAATGAATGACACATCCTTGGTCTCCTCGCAGTACTACACGAATGTCGTAAATTTTTGAGAAGTAGCACTGTAAAAACCTGTGGAGTTCATTTCATTGGTTCAGCCCACTTGCTCTCGATGCTACATTATCGTCGAAGTGCTGGTCCTTAGCTTCAACACGCTACTCCAATTGTAGAATTCTCGCCATGTATCGTTCCCCTTCTATAATCTCATGTCGATTTGGATTGAGGATCTGCCTCTAAAGACGTCAAATGCCCAATAGTGCTGACATTGCCCTCGACGCCGGCTTGGCCATGTTGTTTTCCTATCCACTACCCAGCTTCACCGCTTACACTTCTTCTTGCTTCCTGCGCCATCCTCTTGCACGAATCCCCCTTTCACGAAAGCATCTCTCGCAACAGTGTTGATAATGCTAAACCTTTTGGGTCCCAATTGATGTCCACCGTACCCTGTAAGATTCGCTGTAAGCAGGGTCTCATGTACTCAAATCCCGAAAGTACTTTTGAGAAATACCAAAGTACACTTCACGCTGAGGGGGGAAAGTGGGCGACGCCCAGACAACGTACATCTCGTAACCACCACCATGACATTCCAAATATCCATCAACTGCATCAGGTGAAGCACCCGCCCTCCAGCAGCTGTTTCCCCGTCGTCATCGCAATCTTGATATGTGACTCCATTCTCGGCCTTGATTCTCCATGCCGTGATATTATGTGTCGCAGATCGTACCTTCTTGTCGCTGTCGAGTAAAAGTTGTAGGTAAAGCTTCGCTTGTTCAGGAGACGAAACCATTGCGGACCGAGCAATGAACACGGACTTCAGCTCGACTACGACGTCCGACAGAATCCATGGTACGTCCTGCGCGTCGACCAAGGTACGATCGTCGCGGTTCGCAGGTTCCGGTGAAGCTTCGTCATAGGCTGTGGGAACTCCGGGCTCCTGCTCGGTTTCCGTGCTAGGCACGGTGCTGTTCACTTCCTCGATGACATCGAACAAGCAGACCTCCCCAGGCTGATATAGCCTCCCGAGAACGTCTCTAAATATGTTGACGATATGAGCTGCATCTCCTTTCCGCGTGTGTTCCCCAGTACTCTCAGTCCCTAAAACAGCTGGCGGGGCAGCGGGGTAATCGTTCGGGAATCGTAATCTCAGGGAGGTGTCATGCTGTGGCAATCGCAAGATGTAAACTTCGCTACTGTCGCTCGATGGGAGCAGAGACTGGTCTCCATATATGGAGTTGATAGCCTCTACCTCATTCTCAAGGTCTTCGCTCATCCTCAAGATCGTTGGCGCTGGTTGAAGAGCAGTGGTTGGCTGATTTGCGGGCGCTTATCTGATCTTCTCGGCAGACACCTGTTTTGCGCTAGCGCGTTTCGCATTCTATTCCGATCCATGGCCCTCATCCTGCGAGGAAATTTCAAAGTCGCGGTACAAATCTGACACTTTGACTTCGTGTCCTTGAGGATTTCATAGCTCATTAACACGGTCGGAAGATGCATTTCCAGAATGTGCCCACTTAAAGCAGATATGTCTTGCTCGTGGAAGGCGTGAAGTTCTGGGTTGCAGTTTGGCACAATTTTATCCGGTGTCGTGTACACCCGTATCAGACCCCGACCTGCAGCAGACCTTCAAGCCCGGCAATGCAGTTTAATGAGCCAATAGAAGCACAGAGAGAAGCGCTTCACGACCTGCATCTGTACTGCTCCATCTCTTTTGCCTAGTGGATGTTGGTGTTTTGGCTTTTGCAGATATCAAATATGTTCAGTTATCTTTTTCGAGACTTCGTGCTCGCTTTCTCTTTCGTATTTCATTTTTCACTCATAATCCTGTTAGCTTCTCATAAGTTTTCTGTGTTCTGAAAATGCTCAATCGTTCTCGCGAGCCCTCCATTCCTCCTGCTGATAGGCTTGCATACCTCCACACAAAGGGAACGGTCACTACTGTCATCACTAGCCGAGTGCTTGACGCCTCACTATCTTTTCCAATTGCGAATAGCAAATCTTCAAGATCTGAGCATGATTGTGGGACATGGTGGGAAAAGACGACTCGATATTTTGGCTGGCATAGTGATAGTGGTATGGAACTCATGAACAGATCTTTCTGCTGAGCGTTTCATCCAGCCATCTAATTCCGTTTTATAGATGTCACAGATGGCTGGAAGCCAGTAACTCTCCGGGCTCCGGTACTCGGGGGCTTCATCATCATTTCTAGTTCGATTATCATTGTTCTGGAGATTTTATCGCACATTAGTGCGAAGCCTGCTAATGGAGGTGGTCTCTCCTTCGCAGCCGATGTTGACGACATTTCTTATGGCGTGACATTTGGGTAGGTTCCCATTGATCCAGTTGATCCTGATCTATCAAAGCTGACATGCAAAAGGTACTTGTATCTTCCTACCATCCTGGCAGTCTGCTACAGTATGATGTGGAGGTATTGCATTCCATCTGTCCCGCCAAAATTGCTGTGCTAATCAGGTTCTAGTTGGGTTGACCTTGATGTGAAACGTCTGGAACCATGGTTCCAACTTTCTCGGGAGAACGGAGCGTTGGCAGAAGATTCTCTACTTTTGCAGTATCCATTTGATTTCCTGCCCTTCATTCCTGTCACAGCATGCCGCCGCAAGTGAGTGAACCTCTCTACAGCTTTCGGATGCCACTTATCTGATATATTCAAGGCACTGGGGTGTGTTCTTGGCAGGAACGATTATGCTCCTCGTTTTCTGGATCATAACTCCCTTACAATCAGCTATCTTTGCCACTGGACTTGCGACAAGATCCATCCCCACGACGTTCGGCACATCCACAGCGTGGATACCATTCGAGTCCCAGGTCAAAGCATTGAACGCAAATTTTCTAAATACCGCATATGGTATTTCATGGCTGGATCAAAGGCTCCCGGCCTTCACTACCGGCTCCTACGCGACTCTTTCCTTTCAGCCAATTTCACATGTCACCAAGTCCCCATCTACGGAGACGTGGATCGCGAGTTCCGTTGTCTATAGTACGAATCTGACATGCAAATCCGCGATTGTCACTCCAGAGCGAACTCTAAGCTATAGCTTCGACAACGGTGAAGGTTGTTCAGTGACAGGAATCGTGCTTCCAGATGCCCACCATATCGACCAAATAGCTGATGCTGATTCATCCACATTGTCTTCCGACTACATGGTGAATTATATTGGCTACTACAGCAATGCGCATACCAGTTACTCCCTACAGAACCCGAACTGCACGGCCGAGCATTCGAACAACTTTTTAGCTGTCTTCGCGAAAGCTGCTGACCGAACCACTGTTGGTGTTTATAGCAAACTGACGGCAATCTTCTGCACACCAAGCTACCATGCCGAAGAAATGACAGTGACGGTAAATGCGTCCAGTCACTCTGTCGTCGGTTCCCGAGCGGTCAATTCCACCAAACTAGCCCCTCCAACACCCCTTGAGCAGATCTTCAACGTCACAACTTTTGAATATATCTTAGGCACAGGCATTTCTCCAGATGAGACAAGGACGAATTTCGATGAGATCTCGATTGTTCAGCAGTATCCACGAGTTCAGGGCTACAATCTGACTTTTCCGGTGTCCAACATGGTCGGATTTGCAGTTGGCTTGAACTCTGCACCAATTCAAGAACTCGCCGACCCAGAAGTTCTCCGACGAGCCTTCGAAAAAGCTCACCAGCTTCTGTTCACGAGTGCGATGAGTACCCTGACAGAACCGGTCTCACTCGGCAGCCTTCGAGAGATTAGGGACGGTATACGCGAGGAGCGGCTAGGAGCAATCTTATTGGTGAGGGAAATTTCCTTGGCAGTTGAGGTCGCTTTCGCCGTGATCATAATCTTTACCATTTCACTCTGGGTTTTCTCGTTTTATAGGACGAACCTGCTAGATTCAGATCCAGCTTCGATGGCGAGCATCATGTCTGTCATTCCCTCTTCTGGCGAGATTTCCGATGGAATGCTTGACAATGGGAACTTAACATCAGCCGGCCTCGAGAGAAATCTTTCCCAAAAGAGGTATCGTCTTTACAGAGACGAACAGCAGGGACTTTTCATTCAATCTTTATCGCCCTCGGAAGGCCGAGATACCCGGACAGACTCCTTAAAAAGCCAGCCAGACGAGAAGGATTTTGCTCCTGTGCGGCCACTTGAGCTTCGGCTTCCCTTTGGTACCGTCCTAAGCCTGATAATTGTTATCGCAATTATCGGGGTCGTATTTCTGCAGGTTTGGACAGCCAAAAACAATGGTCAGTACTTTTCTTCTTTCCCGCAGCCATCGGCTAATCATTCCAGGCATTTCATTACCTTCCAGAAACTCTATCGTGAGATCAATCATCGAGAACTATGCTCCGACCGCGTTCGCAACATTTTTAGAGCCGGTGTGGACTCTACTCAATCGGCTGCTTTGCTTGCTGCAGCCGTTCGATGAGCTCAGGAAAGGCAATGCCCCGGCATCCACTTCACTTGACGTCAAATACACCTCACTTCCTCCACAATTAGCCTTTTGGCGCGCCTTTCGCTCTCGTCATTTCATCCTCGGCATGGTCTGTATCGTTGCGGTATCCACAAACCTTCTTGCCGTTGCTCTAGCAGGGCTTCTGAATGAGAAGGGTACGGTCGTCACCGTTGACTTTCCTTCTCTTCAGAAACTCTCCCCAAGATTCAACGGATCGGCGGTTTTACCACCGAGTATCCTGTCAGGCCCTGGGTTATATATGGTAGGCTGCACAGTCTGCGCTCGGTACAAGATTGTTGACCGTCTCTAGGATCACTACTATGTTGCAATGTCTAACATCACCCAAGGAACAGCACTACCCGCATGGATCGACAGCAAGTTTTTCTACATCCCATTTGAACTTCAGCCGGGTCCTGTCTTGGGAAAGCAGGCTCTAGTATTGGATGCGATTCGAGGAACGACGACTGGCTTTGGCGTGAACGTCACATGCACCCAGCTCCAGTCCACTGGCAATGATATTCTCCAATTTGACGTGAATCGCAATGGATCCAACATTCAGTTCTCGACCTCACATACTCTGGAAGATGGCAAACAAGCAAAGTGTATCTATCGACGAAGCGCCAACCACACCGCGACCGAGACAACAAACGATCTGTTTCCTTTTCCAGACGGGGAATTTGTCGCATTAGAAGTTGTTCAAACCATGCAAGCTTCTGCAAACGTAAGCGACGGGGGATTCTGTGCGTCGAACATGATCATGGGTTGGGTTCGCGCCGATAAGGCGGACCAAGAAACGTCGTCCAGTGTCACGATTTCGGCCCGCAACATCAGCAACACGTTTCTGAGCTGTACTCAAGAGCTTCTTATAGGTCAATTTGATCTGACCGTGGACACGGGTGGGCGTGTTATTCAATCGAACCAAACCAGCGACTTTGCGACCGATACCGCCAGCTATTTTCCTGCGAACGGTACCTTCAGTACAAATATTACCGCACCTGTTTCAAGCGAGACTGCTTTGTTCCAACAGACAGCAGCGCTCATGGCAGGTTATGGTGTTTTTGACTTTGCGTGGCACAACGACAGCTTCACTTCCGACTGGATGAATTCACTCCTGGGAATGATGATCAACTCAACTTCACTCGTCGACCCAGCATCGGTTGTCCCAAGTGTTACCTTCATTGCTCCAAAGGTCGAAAAGCTATACGAGCAGCTCTTTGCTGTTCTGCTTGGCCTGAACACTCAGGTCTTCCCTGTTGCCCACAACGGCCAAGTGGCCGACGCGCAAGCCATCTACATCGAAACACGTATTTTCGTTTCTCCGATCATGTTCAAATTCACAGTAGTAATTTTGTTGATCCATCTCATTGTTGCTATCATGTACTATATGTATCGACCGAGGAGGTTCCTCCCACGGATGCCGACTTCGCTGGCATCCATCATCGCGTTCGTGTCTGCAAGTCGGGCATTGGAGGATTTCAATGAGAAGCCGGAGGGGTTAGAGGGGCTTGGTGATAAACGCTTTGGATATGGACGTTTCATTGGGACGGATGGAAAGACGCATGTGGGGATTGAGCAGCAGCGATTTGTTGTACCGCTCAAGAGTCGGAACCCCGAAGTGAGGAGGAGAAAGTGGGGCTGGATGTTTGGGAAAGAAGATGAGAGGCAACCAAAGACTTGGATTTGAACTCATGTAGTTGTTGTTCGCCGAATGTTTCGAATGAGAAAAGTAGGTTTGCTCGTGGTAGAAGAGGTGGAGATGTTTTAGGTTGTTCAGCTGCAAATAGACTTCTCATCCTGCCGTTGCGCAAAGTCTCGGACAAAGACGAAGGCCTTGATTCCCGGTGACTTAAGGTAACAGATTGCCATGAATGTGTCATGAAATTGTTTACTGGGCTCAACGCTGACTGAAGTGTACACTTTCGTCGTGAACGGATGTTTGTACTTGCAGTTCACTTAGCTCGCCCAATGTACAGGTCCATAAATTGTTTGGATCAGGGTCATTTCTCGGTTACCATTCTACCAATCAAAGAAACAGAATTGAGAGCTAGCTAGCGGGGCCCGCCGGCCGCCCTGCACCACGTGACTCGAGTGATTCCAGTACCTCCGTGCCTCCCACATGGAAGTCGCGACGCATTTTCGAGATCTCAGAGCCTCATCGAAGTGCTGAAGCCTTGCCCTCTCCCAGCGACTTCACGCACTTCCACCACTCCACCACGCAGCCCTTCCTTTCTCTGTAACAATTTGGTTTCTCTGAGCGAATATCTACACTTTGTAGGAGCGGCATATAACGACTAATAATTCTGTGGAAGGTTTGCGATCGCGTTGAGTGCAGTGGTATTTGCGAGTTGGAGCTTCACGAAGCTATCAGGACACTACGAACATCACGACCACGTTCTAGCGCCACAACGACTCTGCGACACAGAGCTTTTTGGCCAGCGCTGAATCTCCTCGTCGAATGCAGGCACCATCGTGAAGGCTTGCGCCGGTGCGAGTGCAGTTGTCGCAGCCATGGCTACCAATACCATTGATCTCGTCGTTCAGCGACTGAGTGATCCAGCCACAGGTATGCCCACCACACACCCAATGGACACCTCAACGCCGTACTTTATTGGCAGAACCAGAGCTAACTGTCTGCTACTCTAGATGTCAAAGTCAAAGTCGAGGCCGCAGGCCAGTTGCGCGACAGTCTTGAACATTACATCTCTGGCAACATTTACGGTCCTTTCCTGAAGAAACTTGTGCCAATCTTCATCACCATCCTTAAGGGCCCTCCAGTCTTCATAAGCACATCTGCGGAACAGGTGCGCCTATTTTCATCATTATTACATGGCGGGGTACTGATTCTAGATAGAAACTCCGAAACTGTATTCTTGAGATCCTCCATCGATTGCCCACGAACCCTCCCGAGTCTTTCGAACCATATGCAGAAGAAGTGGTGGATTTGTTGATGAATCTGGTCAGAGTTGATAATGAGGAGAATGCTTCGCTATGTGTCAAGACGATCATGGACATCATGCGCCATCAGACGAAAGTGTTGCAGGACAAAGTACAGCCTTTCCTCAGCCTCATCCAGGAGCTTTTCGACCAGATGGAGTCGGTGGTCAGAGATCAGCTCGATAACCCTACACCGAATGTACCATCGACGCCCGGAAGTTCGCAGACTTTCCAAAATTCTCCCCGGCCTGGTTCTCCAGTTGCTTCAGTGTCGGATTTAGGAGCGGATCCCCAACAACAGACTAGGCCGCTGCTGAAAGGGATGCAGTCTTTCAAGGTACTTGCCGAGTGCCCGATCATTGTCGTGTCGATATTCCAGGTATACCGGTCGACTGTTGGCCCAAATGTGAAGCTTTTCGTACCTCTGATCAAGAGTGTTCTGCTACTTCAAGCCAAACCTCAGGAACAGGCCCATGCCGATGCTGCTGCGAAGGGCACAATATTTACAGGAGTCAGCCCTAATATCCGGAATCGAGCTGCATTTGGAGAGTTCATCACGGCCCAAGTCAAGACAATGAGCTTTTTGGCATACCTTCTCCGTGTGTACTCGCAACAGCTCACAGACTTCCTGCCGACTCTTCCCAACATTGTTGTTAGGTTGCTGAAGGACTGCCCGCGCGAGAAATCCGGAGCGAGAAAGGAACTTCTGGTGGCCATTCGACATATCATCAATTTCAACTTTCGGAAGATCTTTTTGACCAAGATTGATGAGCTTCTGGACGAGAGGACTTTGATTGGTGATGGACTCACGGTTTACGAGACCATGCGTCCACTGGCATACAGTATGCTTGCCGATTTGATCCATCATGTTCGGGATGCTCTCGAGCCACAACAGATTCGGAAGACTGTCGAAGTATACACCAAGAATCTGCAGGACAGCTTTCCTGGTACCAGTTTCCAGACGATGAGCGCCAAACTGCTCCTCAACATGGCAGAATGCATTGCAAAGATGCCCAACAAAGCAGATGCTCGGCACTACTTGATCATGATTCTGAATGCGATCGGAGACAAGTTTGCGGCAATGAATCGGCAGTACCCCAATGCTGTCAAGCTCTCGAAGTTGTACGCTCAGCAGTCGATAGATGCATCGCCTGACAACTACCTTGCTGACAAGGATCATCCTCCGGATTGGGACGAAATCGACATCTTCACAGCGATGCCCATCAAGACGTCGAATCCCCGCGACAGAGGAGCAGATCCAGTGGCCGACAACAAATTTCTCTTCAAGAATCTTATGAACGGGTTGAAGAACACCTTCTACCAGTTGAAAGCCTGCAATGTTGGAGCGCCAATTGACGCAGCCAACGCACCGGCACACTGGCAGGAGGTCTCATACGGCTTCACAGCGGAGGAAGTGCAAGTCATCATCAAACTTTTCCGTGAAGGTGCCTACGTCTTCCGATACTATGAAATCGAGAAGCCAGCAACCGAGTCTCAATACTCTTCGCCTGTTGAGTTCATGGCAAACCATTACATGATATCCAGCAGCAAAGAAGAGAAGGATCTCTTGGAGACATTCGCGACTGTCTTCCACTGCATTGACCCTGCCACTTTCCACGAGGTTTTCCATGAAGAGATCCCAAAGCTCTACGACATGATTTTTGAGCATACAGCACTTCTGCACGTGCCACAATTTTTCCTTGCGAGCGAAGCCACATCCCCCAGCTTTGCAGGTATGCTGCTTCGATTCCTCATGGACAGGATCGATCAAGTCGGTACCGCTGATGTCAAGAAGTCCTCTATCCTGCTTCGGTTGTTTAAGCTTGCGTTCATGGCTGTGACCTTGTTCTCGAATCAAAATGAGCAGGTGCTTCTGCCTCATGTCCTCGATATTGTCACGAAGTCAATTGAGCTGTCAACAACTGCCGAGGAGCCAATGAACTACTTTTTGCTTCTCAGATCACTTTTCCGAAGTATTGGCGGCGGCAAATTCGAACATCTCTACAAGCAGATTCTGCCACTTTTGGAGATGCTTCTGGAAGTGTTGAACAACCTCTTACTGGCAGCAAGAAAGCCTGCCGACCGCGATCTCTACGTGGAACTGTGTCTGACTGTTCCAGCAAGGTTGAGCAACTTACTTCCTCATCTGAGCTATCTGATGCGACCATTGGTGGTAGCGTTGAGGGCTGGCTCTGATCTTGTGGGACAAGGATTGCGGACGCTTGAACTTTGCGTTGACAACCTGACAGCCGACTACCTTGATCCGATCATGGCGCCTGTAATTGATGAGTTGATGACTGCTCTCTTCGACCATCTCCGCCCCACGCCTTACAGCCACTTCCATGCTCACACCACCATGAGGATTCTTGGAAAGCTTGGAGGTCGCAACAGGAAGTTTATGACAGGTGCACCAGCGCTGACTTTCCAGCAATATTCAGATGATTTGACTAGCTTTGACCTCAAACTCATCGGGTCCAAGAAGGACAGGGCCTTTCCCGCAGAGATCGGAATTGACCTGGCTATTGGAAAGCTGATGGAAGTCGCTAAGGGCACGGCAGCCAAGAAGACCGATTTCTACTACAAAAAGCAGGCTCTCCATTTGATCAAAACACAGCTCAAACTCCGACTTGGTGTCGACAGTCTGCCCGAAGACTTCGGACGACTTGTGCGCCTCCAGGCCCAGGATCTATTGGCAAGGAAATGTGATGCTGATCTTTCTGCACTCGAGTCCTCAGACAAGGAGCGATCAGTCTTCAAGAAGGAAGGTCAGGATATGATGCTCAAGAAACTCATCAAAGCATGCATCTTCGCCGTTTCACTACCAGAGTTCTCGGCTGAGGCTACGACCCTGCTGACGAACACCTGCAAGCATCTCACCATCCTGGAACTCGGAAGATCGTTGGCAGAAATGAGACAGAAGACACTTCCTTTCGCTGTCAAGTCAGGCGAAGGTCCTCTTTGCATCGACAGCCGCGTGCTCGGTGATGCCATTGTTGAATGCTTATCTTCCGATATGCCAGCTGTGCGAGAAGCTGCTCAAGGTGCGATCAAAGAAGTGTATGACACTACCGCCACGATCTTTGGATCGAATACGGAGATCTACCGCCTGTCTTTCTTCGGATATCTCAGTAGCCTGTTCTGTCACAACTGCTACGAAGAAGAATGGTTCTCTAAGGCTGGTGGAAGTCTAGGTATTCACTACCTGATCACCGAGATCAACCTTGGTGATGCGTGGGTCCAGGATCGCCAAATAGAGTTCGTCAAGGCTCTCATGTATGTCATTAAGGACATGCCACCTGATTTGCCTGCAAAGACTCGACGAGGTGCTCAGGACACCCTCGAACTTCTCCTCCACCGTTGCTCCAAAAATGCTTCCAAGGATGATCTACAACTGCCAGCACCGACACAATCTGGCCCACAACCTCGTCCATCGAAGCTCTATCAACTCTGTGCTTTCTTGAACGTGGAGCTGTGTCACATGAATCGCCACGTCCGTGAAGCTACCAAACGGTCTCTAGAGATCATATCCAAAGAGCTTGAAGCTGAGATTCACGAGCTTCTTGAGCCCAGCAAGGATCGATGCATCCAGCCCATATACGCCAAGCCCTTGCGTGCACTGCCATTTGGAGTTCAAATCGGCTTCATCGATGCCATCACATACTACTTGGGCCTCAAGGCGGACTTCATTACATTTGACGATCACCTCAACCGACTTCTGATGGAGTCTCTGGCACTGGCTGATGCTCCTGATGAATCACTTGCAGGAAAGCCCGCTGAGCACCGTACACATGAGTCCATCATCAATCTGAGAGTCGCTTGCATTAAGATGTTGACGATCGCAATGGGCTTTGACGACTTCCAAAAGGGAGCAGGCAATCCTACCCGTACCAAGATTGTGTCGGTCTTCTTCAAGTGCCTCTATTCGGACTCTAAGCAGACCATCGAGGCGGCAAATGAGGCACTCAAGAAAGCGCTCATTCAGACCACCAAGTTGCCGAAAGATCTGCTGCAAAATGGATTGCGACCGGTACTCGCCAATCTTCAAGATCCAAGGCGACTCAGCACCCATGGTCTGGATGGTCTCGCGCGATTATTGCAACTTCTGACGACATACTTCAAAGTTGAAATCGGTTCCAGATTACTCGATCACATCAAGGTTTTGGCAGAACCCAATGTGCTCCAGCGGATATCCTTCACATTGATCGAGCAGAATGAGCAGATGAAAATCATTGCTGCCGTCTTCAACATCTTCCATCTTCTCCCACCAGCGGCAGAGCAATTTAAGGAGCGCCTGATCGAAACTGTTCTGGATCTCGAAGAGAAACTCCGCCGAACCCGATACAGCCCTTTCCGAGCGCCACTGTACAAGTATCTCAACCGCTACCCAAGAGAAGTGTGGATGATGCTTCTGGGCAAGATCGAGGATCAGAAGTATGGCCGCTTCTTGGCACAGGTTCTGGAGCATCCCGAAAGTGGCCCTCTTCGAGAAGTCGTCGTCAACGGTGTTGAGTCCCTCATCAAGAATTGTGGAGACATGGGTGCAGAGAACAAGGAGACTCGGTACGCAGCTGTGATCAATGCCATCAACATCATGCACTCAATCTCCAAATTTGAGAACGACAAGACCAAAGAGTGGATGGACAAGAAGGAGAACATGGCTTGGTTCAAGATGGTGGGGCAGAATCTTGAGCTCCATCTCCGAACAAACACACTTCCACCCAACCTGCGACTTGCGGCCGAGCAGGCTGGAGAACAACTTATGGTCATCTTCACTAAATTCCTCGAGTACCACCCCAACGACTTGGATGAGCTCTTCAAATTAGTCGACTTGGTTACTGCCGAAAGGTTGAAGCTGAGTCAGACTCTCATCAAGTACATCTACGACCGAATCATCAATTCCGACTCCACGGAGTACTGGAAGACCGTTGTCATGAGATCTCTGGAAGTGTACGCAGGGAAATCAGGTTCGCAGAAGACCAAGACTTTCTTGCTCCACAATCTCGTCAACCCGATCATCGCCATGGATGTGATGCGGAACAGCACTCATGCATCTCCAAGTAGAGGCACTCGTCTGATGGACAAGGCTGTGATTGAGTCCATCCATACCAAGATCTGGAAGGTCAGCTTCGGAGACTCTAATGATGATCTCACACAACCCGGCATCGATCATACTCGCATGGAGGTGCTGCAGTTGACCGCCATGCTTGTCAAATACCACCATGCCATTCTTCAAGATGCCAGGAAGGACATCATCAAATTCGGCTGGACTTACATTCGCTTGGAAGATGTCATCAATAAGCACGCTGCATATGTTGTCATCGGGTACTTCATCGCCCATTACGAAACTCCAGCCAAGATCGTGCAGCAAGTCTACTTCTCTCTTCTGAAGACAAATCAGAATGAGGGTCGTGCACTTGTAACGCAAGCCCTGGAGCTGATCGCCCCGGTCCTCCCAAAACGCTGCAGTCCTGCACCTGGTGACCGCAATCCCGTCTGGGCAGCAGCTCCTCGGCGCATTTTGTCTGAGGAGGGCCAGAATGTTCAGCAGATGACGAGCATATTCCATTTCCTCGTCAAGCACGCAGACCTTTTCTACGACTCGAGAGACAAGTTTGTCAACCTTATTGTCAGCTCCTTGAGAAAGATTGCCCAGCCTCCCAATCCATCGAATGAGAGCAAGAAGCTGGTTCTTAATTTGATGACCTTGATCTGGCAGTGGGAGCAGAAGCGTGTTGAGGGGAAGGATGCATCGCCTGTTCGTGCATTCTCGGAGTCGCCAAATACGAAAAAGCGCAAGCTTGAGGCACTCAACGATGTATCAACATCATCGCCTTCTCCTTCCAAACCCGGATCGTCCAACTCAGCCGAGAAGCCGGAATACAGGATTCCACCTCCCGTTCAGCAAAAGATGATCAAATATCTTGTTGAGTTTATTGCTTCGCTCACTGAACGCTTCCCACTCCCATCCGCGAAAGGCAGAGATCTCGGCTCCTCACATGCCCCGATGCAGCCAGCCCCGTCCGTTGAGATGTGCAAGAAAGCAATTGCTCTCCTTTATGGCCTCCTCCAACCTCAATATTGGGGAGAGTCGCTGGTCGACCTGTTTCCAAACGTGACAGACACAGTGTTGGCAAGCGAGAGGACTGTCGCAGCCTTAGCGAGTGAGCATTCAGACAAGGACAAGCCTGACGAGAAGTTCATTACGAATATGGTCAACACACTTCAGATCGTTCGTATCATAGTCAACATCAAGCCCGACACCTGGATTCTCTCGAACATGAGCAATCTACAGCGAATCTTGGAGAAGGCTCTGAAGTCTGAGAATCCAGAACTTCAAGACTGTCTCCATGCCGCAGAAGAAAAGATGGACGAAGGTCGCAACTTGAAGCCCTTGCTAAAGCGAATCCTTGATGCAGTACCTGACGATGTTCCCATGGAAGACGCCGATGCTGAGGGAGAAGCCGAAGCCTCGACTTCCGAAATCATCACCTTCCTTTCCACGATCGCCACCGAAACGCTCTCAGCCAACAATTACATTTCAGGGATCAACATACTGTGGACTCTAGCGCAGAGAAAGCCTTCCGAGATGGATCAGCATATTCCCCAGATCATGAAGGCATTGCAGTCCAAGCTCGCTCGTGAGCATGTCGCTCACTACAATGCTATACTGGGCCAGGCCGGGCTTGTTGCTCCAATTCGGCCAGGAGAGGCCGAGCCTGCAGGTGTCATGACCCCGTATGACCTCGAGATCCAGACTGGCCTCATGCTGAAGGCCATCGATGTCATCTCGATGAGAATGGACGTTCTTGGCGATAACCGACGTCCATTCCTCAGCGTCCTAGCCACATTGGTCGAGAAGTCCCTGAGCAATCCTCTATGTCTTAAGATCTTGGACATGGTGGAGACTTGGGTCTTTAAGTCGGAAGGATCCTGGCCCACGCTGAAAGAGAAGACCGCTGTTCTTCACAAGATGCTGACCTTCGAGAATCGTACAGACCAGACTCTGTTGATGAAGTTCCTTGAGCTAGTCATCCGGATCTACGAAGATCCCAAGATCACGCGCACTGAGCTCACTGTTCGTATGGAGCATGCCTTTTTGATTGGAACTCGGGCCCAAGACGTGGAAATGCGAAACCGATTCATGGCAATCTTTGATAAGAGTCAGTCGAAAACAGCTAGCGCTCGTTTAGCGTATGTGATCACAGCACAGAATTGGGACACCTTGGCCGATTCGTACTGGCTCGCACAAGCATCACAGCTGCTCCTCGGCGCCGTCGACATGAACAGCTCAATTCACCTTCACAGAGAGGATTTCAGGACGATGCCTGCCTCAGCACTTTTCCAAACCTACGCCAGTGATCCCCGATCACCTGCTCTTCCGACTGATACCGTGTATGACAGCCTTTTGCATTCCCACCGAAGGTTCGTTGCAGAGCTCGGAGATGTGAGAGTACGAGACGTTATCGAGCCTCTCACCCAATTGCAGCATCTGGATCCGAATGTTGCCCAAGAGATCTGGATTGCCTTGTTTCCAATGTATTGGGCCGCTATGCCTAAGGATGAACGAGGCGAGGTCGAGCGAGGAATGGTGGCTCTGCTCACCAAAGACTATCATTCTCGCCAAGTGGACAAGAGACCCAATGTCGTACAGTCACTCCTCGAGGGGGCTGCGAGATCCTGGCCGGACTGCAAGATTCCTCCCCATGTACTCAAATTTGAGGCTAGGACCTACGATGCCTGGTATACCGCGCTTGTTCAACTGGAAAATGCGGCCATCAAGCCAGAATCTGATAGTGCGCTGGTCCGAGAAAGCACGCTGGATGCCTTGGTCGAGTTGTATGCTGGCTTGAACGAAGATGACTTGTTCTATGGAACGTGGCGCCGCAGATGTCTCTACGTGGAAACGAATGCTGCTCTTTCGTATGAGCAAAACGGCATGTGGGACAAGGCTCAAGCCGGTTATGAGGCAGCTCAGATTAAGGCACGAACCGGTGCTCTCCCCTTCTCTCAGGGCGAGTACATGCTCTGGGAAGACCACTGGGTTTTGTGCGCTACGAAGCTCCAGCAATGGGAAATCTTGTCGGATTTCGCCAAACACGAGAATTTCCAGGATCTTCTACTCGAGTGTGCTTGGAAGCAAATTGAGATGTGGAACTCTGCAGAAAATCGCGAGTCTTTGGATGGTCTTATCAAGGGGGTCATGGATGCACCTACTCCTCGGCGAACATTCTTCCAGGCTTTCATGTCACTTCTCAAGCTCCACAACAAGACAGAATCTCCAGCCGAGTTCAGCAAAGTCTGCGACGAAGCGATCCAGCTTTCGATCCGCAAGTGGCATCAGCTTCCAAAGCGCATTACCAATGCACACATTCCTTTGCTACAAAACTTCCAACAACTCGTCGAGCTTCATGACGCTAGTGTGATCTGTCAAAGTCTGGCACAAACTAATCAGGCCAATCTTGATATCAAATCTGGCGAGCTCAAGCTGCTCCTTGGAACTTGGAGAGACCGCCTTCCAAATGTGTGGGACGACATCACCGCCTGGCAAGACCTTGTCACATGGCGACAGCATATCTTCAGTCTCATCAACACCACATACCTTGGTCTCTTGCCACAGCAGGGCCAGAATGCTAATGGAGCCTCATTCGCATACCGAGGTTACCACGAGACTGCTTGGATTATCAATCGCTTCGCTCACGTCGCTCGCAAGCACCAGCTTCCGGAAGTCTGTATCAGCCAGCTCAGCAGAATCTACACTCTACCAAATATTGAGATCCAGGAAGCATTCTTGAAGCTGAGAGAGCAAGCCAAGTGTCATTACCAGAACCCCAACGAGTTGAGTAACGGACTCGACGTCATCAACAATACCAATCTCAACTACTTCGGTCCCAACCAAAAGGCAGAATTCTACACCCTCAAGGGGATGTTCTTGGAGAAGCTGGGGCAAAGAGACGAAGCCGCCGAGGCATATGGCATGGCCCTGTTCTTCGACATCAAATTGCCAAAGGCTTGGGCAGAGTGGGGTTACTACAACGATCGTCTCTTCAAGGAGAATCCCACGAACTACACATATGCCAAGAATGCCCTGAGCTGTTATCTGGAGGCTGCTGGCCTGTTCAAAAATGCCAAGTCTCGGAAGTTGTTGACTCGGATCCTGTGGCTGTTGAGTCTCGATGATGCTGAAGGCACCCTCTCAGCACAATTCGATGACTACAAGGGCGAGACTCCTGTTTGGTACTGGATCACGTTCATACCCCAGCTGTTGACTGGCTTGGGTCATAAGGAGGCACCGAAGGCGCACAACATCCTCGCGAAGATTGCAAAGGCGTACCCACAAGCATTGTACTTCCAGCTCAGAACCAGTCGCGAGGACATGATGGCGATCAAGAAAGCACAAGACATGAAAGAGGAGAAGGAGCGCCGCATAAAGGCCAGACAGAACGCAAACGGTACTCCAAACCCAACTGGCTCACCAAGTCTACAACGCCAGGAAACCCCCGCTGGTGGACGTCCAGATTCTGCTGCAGGATCTCGCCCAGCAACCGCAAATCCTGAAGGTAATTCCGCAGTCAAGAAGGAACCCGGCGATGCGAATGGAACAGCCGAGCCTACAACCAATGGCACACAGGTCGCTCAAACGAAGAAGCCCTGGGAGCACAATGAAGAGATCCTGGCCGTGCTCAAGACCGCATTCCCTCTCTTGGCCCTGTCAATGGAGAATATGGTGGATCAGATCCAGAAGCATTTCAAGTGTCCGCCGGATGAAGATGCATATCGATTGATCACTGCGCTACTCAACGATGCTCTCTCATACGTCAGCCGCGCGCCCAATTCCTACGCTCAGGACGTCAAACTTCCGGCTGCCACAGAAGCAAATATCACCCGCTTCGCAGAGACAATTCTTCCTGCTCATATCCGAACATCTTTCGAGGCAGACTTCGTTCGAACCAAGCCCACCATGCACGAATACATCCACAAGCTGCGGAAATGGCGCGACAAATTTGAGTCCAAACTCGACCGCAGGCGAGCCTTCGCTTATTTGGAGACTTACAGTCCCCATCTCAGCGAGTTCAGGTTCCAAAAGTTCGATGAAGTGGAAGTTCCCGGCCAATATCTGCAACACAAAGACAAGAACCAAGACTTCGTCCGTATCGAGCGCTTCCTGCCAACGGTCGACCTTGTCCGTGGTATTGGAGTCTGCCATCGACGTCTCAAGATTCGTGGCCATGATGGCAGTGTACATCCTTTCGCGATTCAGCATCCAGCAGCCCGTCACTGCAGACGCGAAGAGAGAATCTTGCAGCTTTTCAGACACTTCAATGGCAGCTTGAGCAAGCGCAAGGAGAGTCGGCGCCGCAACTTGAACTTCCACCTGCCACTCATGATCCCATTGGCACCCCACATTCGAATGGTGCAGGATGATCCAACATACATCTCCTTGCAAGGTGTGTACGAGGATCATTGTCGAAAGAGCGGCATGTCGAAGGATGATCCGATCTTGTTCACGATGGACAGAATGCGGGCATTGGTTGAGACCAAGGTAAGGCTCTCTTACCTCTCGAAGATGGCAGATGCTAACAGCGGGCAGAAATACTCCGAGCAGACACTCCCTGCTAGAATGGAGATATTTTCTTCAATTCAGGAAAAGTGGGTTCGCCACACCCTCGCCTTGGAATACTTCACGAAGACCTACCCTGGATATCCCGAGTTCTGGCTGTTCCGTCGTCAGTTCTCGTACCAGTTTGCGGCTCTCACATTCATGACATACATCCTCCACATGCACAACCGATACCCGCATAAGCTCAATATCGCTCGTGGCACCGGAAATATCTGGGGATCTGAGCTGATGTCTTGTATGGCAGCTGGGAAAGCATTCTTCCACAACCCCGAGCCAGTACCGTTCCGTCTTACGCCCAACCTGCAAACACTCATGGGTCCTCTTGCCACTGAAGGTATCTACAGCTGTGCGATCATGGCCATTGCACGGTGCCTTACGGAGCCAGAATATGAACTTGAGCAACAACTCAGCTTGTTCGTGAGAGACGAGATGATTCATTGGTTCACTAGTCAGCATCGACAGGGATCGATGGCTGATGGCCAATTGAGAGAAACAGTCCAGGCAAACAGCGAGATCATTGTCAAGAGAACTTTGAGTCTTGCACAGAGTCCGGCGGGAGCACTGCCAGCGAATCAGACGGTGATTGACTTAATTGCCAAGGCGGTCAATCCCATGAACTTGGCTCAGAGTGATACTTTATTCATGCCCTACCTCTGATTGGAGGACATGAAAAGGAGGAGGTGGATTTGCTGAAAGTTGAGGATGGTGAAAGATATTTGCTGAGAGCATATGTGTGTATTGATACAGTATTGGAGTATGGGAAATCGATGAGAAGGAGGACCTTTACTTTAGCGTGGCGTTTGGCTTTGCCCGGGAGCGGTGATAAAAAGGGCGTTTGAACTAAAAGATGTGCTGGTGGTTTCTTTGTACAATTGATGAACACTTAATAGCTCTGTACCAATGTATTGCTTTTCAAAAGACATTGTGTCATCGAGAGAGTGCTCAGTCAGAGAGTCGGTTGATTGAATGCATCGTAGAAGCCAACTACTGTACAGTCTATGCATCGCAAGTCGCAGATATATCCTTCCATGTTCTGGATTTTGATACCCCGAAAACCATGCCCGGTAGCTACCCATTATCACACAGCAGCAAGTCATTATTGCTTTCCCGCCAGCCTCCAATACGCTCCTATCAATGCAATTCTTCGGCTGCCTGTCTACTTTTGACCTTACCAATGATCACGGAGTTGACGACGTTATTGTAAGGGTGCACAGCCAAGCAGATATCCAAGCACTTCAGGACTTTCTCGCTGGTTGGGTCGAATTCCTGTGATCATCAGCAAATATCTCTGAGGGTAACATGTTTCGATTGAGCCACTTACAGCATACAACACCCTCCTCAACCTCTCCGCACTCCTCACAACCAAATATGCACCCTCTCTCATCCTCGCCACAACGCTCTCCAGCAAGTCCTCCTTCTCAGCTTGAGTCGATCCAACTAGAGCAGCGAGATAGACTACGTCGAAGCCCGAAAGATCGAGTTCTGGGGCTGTGGCTGGAGAGCATTGAAATTTCATGCCGCTTGCACTTCGGCCAAGGAGGGCGCAGAGGTGTTTGGATTCGGTGATGGCGGTGGGGTTTATATCGATGTTTAGGACTTCAATTTTGGTTTCGGTTGTGGTGTTGCTTGTGACTTGAGAGGGGTTGAGTGGGAGAAAGGTGCTGGCTGTTTGGGATATACAGAGACTGGTTAGAGGGAGGGGACCGGAGCCGATAAATGCGAATCTTTGGAGGGGTGCGCAAGATGGGGTGAGGAGGGAGATGAGGGCGGAGAGTTCCATGCGGGTTAGGTCGGTGTAGTTTGAGTAGTAGGGGAATTGGGAGAGGCGGGCTTGGACTGGAAAGGAGGTTAGCTGGGTACATTTGGGAAGGAGAGAGAGGGCCTTTATGGCTGGTTGGCTACCTTCTTCTGATGAGGATGAGGATGAGGAGTCCCCAGATATGTATTTTGCCCAGTGAGACTCCAGGTGGCATTCAGCAGTGCCACAGAGTCTGTGGAGTGAGGGAAGGATGGGTACGATGCGGGGGTCGTTGAGGACCTGGAAAGTGTTAGAATTTGAGAATGACATCTAGCAGCGTACAATGGTCCAAAATATCCAAGTTCATACCTTGTTTGTCACAGCCTCACTTATGGTCTTGATACACATACCCACCAAGCTCATGAACAGATTGTCGACCTCATCACCCGGTTTCAGAGAGTCGCCTCCAATAGTCTCAAGCTTTTTGTAGATATCCAATAACTGAGAGATCAACCTTTCTGCCTCCTCATCTCCAGTATCGCCGGTCATGCCTAACGTGGTCGATGATGTAGAACTTGATGGACTGTGCTTTTTTTTGGTCTGGCTGGCAGGTTCAGACCCAGTCTCCGGCTTGATCTTGCAAGCAGCGAGCATGTTGGAGAGAAGGAAAACCATGGCTTAAATGACAAAATGTGGTCTATGGTGAAGATTGATATTCTGAAAAAAGATATGTGAGAAGAAAGATTTGAAAGTTTTGAAGAGGAAGCTGTTGGGAGAAAGTATAAGAACTTTGAGCTGTGTAGAGAGGAAAAGAAACAACGGAGGGTTGAATGGAGGGGAAGTGTGTCAAGGAAAGAACGATTTGACATTCACCTTTTCAACACTTCAACCCCCACCTTGAATAAAAGCATGCCAGGTCACCCCCAAAGAACAAAGTGATCTTCTTGCATATGCATGGGCAGGGTTTGCGTCACATAGCCTAAGGATTAGTTTGCTGATGTGGTGGACCGAGATTGTTTTGCTTTGGGTGCTGAGAGAATGCTGCTCAAAGAGCGCATTTGCATTGTGCTTGTCGACTTTATACAGTTACACAAGATTTGAGGTCGTCAGTAGAAGATGGATCTGGGACTTTATTAAGGTTTGGGATAGCATGGATAGTCCTTATTTGCGAAAAATCGAAAGCTTGGGGGTATCCATCAAGGTGGGTGGGCTAGAGTGATATTCTAGAATAACGGATCTGCCCGAGTCTAACGAGATCCACGAGGACCAACCAATGCGAGGGAAAGAATTACATACGAGAATTTGTCCTGTGTAGCGCGATTACCGCATGGAAATGCTGTCTGACTCGAAAAAGCCGTTTACCTTGTAAAAGGAATACATCACGTGGGGTTTGTCGCCACGTTAAAGAGTAGAACATTCATTCATGTCGCTCTGACTAATAGGAAGAAGGGACAAACTTCGTATTCGTGGTGCATGGAGGGAATCTATGGTTTGTACAGGTCTTGATGGTGGGGGTGGCGACAGACTGGCTAGGTAGAGTCGTGAATGACTAGACGATATGAGAGCCGTGACGCTGGTCCATCCCGCTTCTGTCAAAAGAGTTCCGCAGAGGACCTTACAGGAGAAGATATGCTTGGGGGGAAATGTGAGAGGGCCACTTTGCCAAATTGATAGCCTCGTAGCAGTTATATTCTGATTGTCAACGGGCTGTTTAAGAATCATTCTCGATCGCTCATCAATTGAAGTGCCCCTGAATGGATTCCCAGAAACCATCTTCTTCTAAAAAAAATAAAGGTAACTAAAACGAACCCGATGATGATATACGGACAACACAAATTGCTCATATCATAATGAATCCCTGACTTCTTCAAGGAAACACATAGCCAGCGTTATGTCTATCAAAGCACCCGCCTCTTGATCACCTCGGCACTCACCTCAATACCATCGCACTTCTCATAAACAGATTCTGAATAGATCCAAGTACACTGGAAAGGTTCTTCCTTTGACATATAGCTTGAAGCTTGCTTTAGTGTCTTTAAGCAAAGGATAGGCGTCAATTCTTGAACATACGTTTCCTGCTTGTTTTGATTGCCTCGCTTAGTTCACGATACGAATGAGCCGATGGGAGATGCCGGTTCCATGGTAGTGTGAGTTTCCCAGTGGGTGTGGCTAGCTATTGTTCTTATTTGACTAGTTGTCTGACTTTGGGGACTGAAGCCGGCCATCAATGCACAATCGATTGACGGAAGGGTGATGAATCACGTGAGTGTACAAATAGCATGTTCAATTTCTGCTCACGCACCAATGGCGACAGATGTACAGGCACGGAATCAACCATACTAGAGCCTAAGGATAGTGGTATTGGTAAGACGACAAATAATGAAAATAGGAAAAGGGTATCTTCGCTCCAATCCTGCATCCATTTCCAAGCAACTAAAACACCCTAATATTCATTCCTCATCCATTTCCATTCCACCAGACTTACTCTGCTCGTGAAGCTTACGCCTTGATCTCATGAGCAACTGGCTGTTCAGGCAAAGCCTCCTCATCCTTCTCCCTATACAGATGTCCTGTCGGCAACATATTCAGATGATCCTCCTCCTTATCCAGCGCTCTATATTGGAACCAGAAGCACGTCCCACCAATGAAAGCTAGTACAGCCATTGTACCATAGTTCCAGACGAGCAGTGGATCAGCAGACAGCGTGACAAAGGCTTCGCCAAGAGCTGCTGAGATGGCGGACATGAAGAGATTGAACGACATCACAAGAGAACGCATGTTCTTTGGTGCTTTGGAGAAGGCGTATTCTAGGGTGGTGATGGAAGCGAGGATTTCGGAGATGGCGATTAGCACGTACGCGCCTGTTTGGGCCCAGACGTTGATGTCGACTGGTGGGCACATGATCTCGCCGTCTCCGCCTAGAGAAACTGGAAGGACGCCAGCAGCGCCTGTGCCGCAGATGGATTTCTTGTAAATATAAGCTTGGACGACGGCTGCCCAAATCATAGCTGCTGAACCGGTATAAAATCCCATGGTGATCTTCTTGATTGGTGTGAAGCGGATTTTCATCTTACGCAGGAAGGGCCAGAAGACGAGATCGCAGAGAGGGATGAGGATGATGAGCGCGAAAGGGTCAAGGTTGGAGAGCACGTCATTTGGGAGGCCGTTGAGTTTCATTACTGCGGCCTGGGACGTAAGATTGTTGTTTAGTTGGTTGTAGGTAAGCCAGTAGAGTGGGATCCAGCAGAAAACGGAGCACGCTGCGAAGCCACGGGCTACTTCATCGACCCATTGGTCGTCGAAAGTCATCCATGTTGGACGGCGTGAGGGCTCGATATGAGATGGTTTGACGTCTTCCCAGAATGTACCGTCGTAGAGTCGTTTGTATGTCTTCTTTGGATTGAGAGACCAGCGACCTTTATTGGCAAGAAGGAAAAGTCCGACTGCCTTGCCCAGAACCGACCCCTGTGGTGGTGCCATCACGTATTTATCGCGACAGTACCATACGACTAGTGGGCAGACGCAGAGCAGGCATGTCGGCAGGAGGAATGAGAGCCAGAAACCGACGTATTTCTCGGCATACACCATGCCAACTTGGCCAACGAGGGCACCGATATTGATGAAGAGGTAGAAGTAGTGGTATACTCGACTTTGTGTGACGGTGGGGTCGATGATCACTCGCTCTCCATCTGGTCTATCGCGAACCACAAGCTTGGTGACGTGAAGCTGTTCTGCGATCAGAGGAGAAATATTTGGCTGTGTCCATGTCAGTATGTGCTGGCTGGGATTGGGGACACTGAATTCAACCTTAAAAGCACCTGTTCCGACTCCCATAATTATGATACCGATCAGGAAGCAACCCAAGGAGTTGTTTGGGTGGACAATGACAGATGGTGTTGCCGACACAACCATTATGACGTGACCAACTATGGCGATTCCGAGAGCATAGCAGATGGTCTTATACCGACCCAAATACTTGTCTGCAACATAGGCACCGAACAGTGGCATAAGGTAGACCCAGAATTGGTTGAAAGTTCCGATGCCTGTGGATGCCTGTTGTCCTTTGTTAAGCGCGCCGGACTGGCCATCTTTAAAGCCTGCTCCGGTCTTGGAACCTTTCGGTAAAGGCTGCTGGATGAAATTTGTGACTTGTAGACGTTAGCTACTTACTGCACATAGGAACTTGATTTGAAACCTACAGACGACCGTGGACCCGTAGTACGAGAAACGCTCGACAAGTTCGACGAAGGCAAGTGTGTAAACTCTCCATGGGATTGAGTCGGAGACTCGGCGAAGGGTTTGCAATTCATCTTCGGTTGGGTACTCGCCCTGCTCTATATCTGAGTCATCATATTCGTTGAAATGGCGAGCATGTGGAGGTTGGCCTTCAACTACAAGAGGAGGGCTAGCCTTGTGGTCAGCTGCAGCACCATCATGCTTGAAGTCTGGAGCGATTGCAACAGAAGAGCCGTGTTTTATGCCAGCGGCAGCATCATCGATATTTCCAGGCATTTTGGTGTCTCCTGGATCTTGTGACGATGTGAGATGCGAGTGAGTTGACATGTATGACTCCGTGAAACTTCTTCGTACGGGCAGGGCTTGAAGCTATATATGCTGGAGTGGGGTGCGTCTAATGCTACAGCTCCCGGACACAAAATGGAGAGCCCCCACAACAGGGTAGCCTAGGAATCTCAAGTGGCAAAGAAACCTTCATGATGCATCCTCGACCGGAAAGCATACAAAAGTCACCCCATTCTATTGGTCGTCGGTCGAGCCGTTGATCGAATGACACGGATCCTGGCGGTTGCCCATACTCTGATCGTCCTAGGAAGACATCAGAAGTCAAGCCACCTGGGAAGTCTCGATGCCGTACAGATCCAAGGTAGGAAGTTGGCCACATGCCGCCGTCGAGCATCGAGCTAGAAGGGCCGAAGAATATGTGATCTAAACCTCCGATTTGCTAAAAGGTCTTCCTCGCGTGAAACCCTCTCACAACCAACCGTTTTGACGGCAATTCAGGGCATGAGCTATGAAGGTTGAAGCTTCGCTCACCTCCACAACCAATAGAAGCAAGCGAGTATCCTTCATGACCAGGGCGTAAAAAGCCTCCATTATCGTCTTCCAAGTTTCAAAATTGCATTTCTGCATCTCGATAGTGTCCCATGTGCTGGTTCGCGGACCAAGGCAGGTTACGTCCATGCATGGTGAGGGGTGACACCCACAACTCACGGCACACGACTAACAGCCGACTTTGGCATCATACGAGACGGAGCAACACCAACAGTCGATGCTGAAAGCGATAACGTCGTGACTTTTAAGTCGTCGGAGATAATAACTGTCTGTATCTGACGTGCTGGAAGGGCTATTGTATAATAAGGTTGAACCGACTAGAGACGTGATATGTCTTGTCTTCGCGATGGAATGAAAATCTTGGGAAGGTGAGGGTGGCTGCGGGGAGTGCTACGCCAGCCAGCCAGAAGTTTCGCCATGCAAAGCTTTTCCACAGCGCCGAGCCCTGGCATGAAGGCTTGACTTGACTACGTTCGCTGGTCAGTCGGGGCTATCGAACTGTAGCTTGCGATCTGCCTTATTCAGACTGAGTTGCATGTCGACCCCAACCTGCAAACTATCTTGCCGTGAGGATTAACACAACTTACATACATCAGGCCGTGGATATGCGAGCCTTCGCAGTCGATGTCCAAAAATATTTCTCACTTTTGCGGGGGAAAGTGACTTCGATTTCTTCCGGGCTTCAAACAGAAACAGCCATGACGGAGATGGCTCCCAGGCTCGATGTTTGACTGGCAAATTCCGCGCCACATCTCAAGCCCAGTCAACAACCACCCTCTCATATCCCGCGCCAGTGACACGAATTTTCAAGCACCATTCAAGTATAGTACCGCCAAAAGCCTCATGTTCCAGAAGAGGAAGGTGGTAATGATGGTGTGCGCATTGAGTTGAGGGAGCTTCACGAGATGGAATGGTGGCACACAGTCATTGACCAACGGTCTTTTCCTGGTGGGTGGCAGCCTGGTCCGAGGCACAGTGATAATTGAATGGCTTGGTGAAGACGGGTTCTAGCATGGCAGGGCGCTCTGCTACTCCGTTAGGGAAGCTCGAATATCCTGGTCTCCTGTTTATTTCCTGGGAGGTGGCATGTTGTTCGGGCCGCGACACAGGGTGAACCTCTAGGAGTCCTTCAGGGCAGATATTTCCAGGTCCTCGGCCGGCTCAGATTCGGTATTGCGATGAGTCCACATTGTTCGAATGCAAAGAAGAGAGAGAGAAGAAGTGAGAAATTGGGTTTGAGATGAAGATGTGTATGTCAGTCAGATGGATATAGCGCCTATCCGAGGAAGGCAGGTTGTCAACATTCCCGGCCGAAGGATCCGCAAGTCACGCCTGGCTCACGTGTTAGACAGTAGGCTTTTGGATCTTGGTTGATTGAGCCTTTTTGACTTTCGAGAGAATACTGTAGACACCTCACAGGACAATGGATTAGATTAAGTTCAGTATCGACATGTATGATAAATGATCAGTGGGCTGATAAGGCCTTTTGCCAAATGACTTCTTGTCGAGTAATAGGAAACAGCGAAGGTATAACGTTGCTTTTGAATGGTACTGGAGTCGACGTAGCACAGACTTCCCCGAGACCGTGTCCATCACGATGGTTGGTATAGTCTTTCAGGCGTTTCTCTAAGCTCACCTCGATTAGTGCTTCGACGCTCTCAAGCGATCTGGCACAACAATGCGAAGATCCAGCGGGTGACGGAATACGAATATACAACAGAAGCTACAGCCCAGTATTTTTGGCCCCTATATACATGACTCTCCAAGTCGCTCATACCTAGATACATTGGTTATTTCCTCTTCCTTCACCAATCTCGCAAGATACTTAAGCCAATGTCCCTGTCAACCTCAAATCCCTCGAACTAGCACCAACCATCACACTGAAACTTCCACTCGGCAACACCCACATCTTCTTCCCCGTATCCCAAAAACTCAAATCCTTCCTCCTCAACGGGAAGCTCACCGTAGCCTTCGCCCCAACCTCCAAGAAGACCTTACTAAAGCCCCTCAACTGCTTCAGTGGGCTTGCAGGCGCCGAGCCAGGAAGTCCGATATACAACTGCGCGACTTCCGCGCCAGCGACAGTCCCGTTATTGGTGATTGTTGCCGTGACTGTAGCCAGGACATCATAGAGGCCCTTTGGACCTCCCGGTGCAGGCGTCGTGCTTCCAGGCGCGGTACTGAGAGGAGAGATAGTGAGGCCCGAATAAGCAAACGTGGTATAGCTCAGCCCAAAACCGAATTCATATCTCGGAGCAATACCATTCTTATCGAAACGTCTATAATCAATGAAAAGGCCCTCAGGATAGCTATCATCGCCATTGATGACCGAAGTTCCGTAATCGGATGCTTGCTTGGCGATTGTGTAGGGGAGTTTGCCGGAGGGGGATGTGCTGCCGTAGAGGATGTCGACGAGGGCGTTGCCGGATTCTTGGCCGGGGAGACCGGCCCATACGATGGCAATGATGTTGGGGGAGGAGAGGATGGACTCGAGGAGGAGGGGGCCGACGGAGTGGATTACGACGATGGTTTTTTTGTTGGCGGCGGCGACGGCGGCGACGAGGGCGTTGCCGTTGTGCCAGGGGTCGAGGTTGATACGGTCGCCGGCGTTGCCTTCGACCTGTGGGAGCGGGTGTTAGTGGGCTTGAGAAGAGAGGAGGCGAGGGGAGGAGAGAGAAGAGGGACGAACGGTGATGTAGCCTTCTCCGGCGTCGGAGTTGATGAATACTAGGGCTGTGGCTGCGGCGCTGGCTGCCGAGGCACCGGAGGATGGAGTATCGTTTGGTGAAGAAGTGACGGTTGTGCCATCTTTTGCAGCTTGGGCTTTGATCGCATCAAGTGGTGCGATGAGGTACTGGGAAGTGTTAGTATTTTCTTGTTTTAGGCTCGCTTAGCTTGGCGACTTACAGGAAAGTCGGCAGTACCAGATCCCCAGCCCTATTATTGTTAGTAATTGTTGCATGGAATGCGGTACGAGGAATCATACCATTGCCAGTGTCCCAGTATTACATCCTCGATCCACGCAAGCATTCGGTCCCTGCGGGTTCACAATCGAGTCCGAACCGATAACTGCCAAACTCGCCGGCTTCTTTAATGGAAGTGCACCATCCGTATTCTTCAAGAGCACAATGCCATCTCTCGCCATTTTCCTCGCAACAGTCTTATGGTCACCTTGGACATTCGGTCCACCTTTACCACCGTTCCAGGATGTCCAGCCAGTGACTTTAGGGTAGTTGGTATCCTGACCGACAAGATACCATGCTGCAAGGATACGAGTCACCATGTCGTCGACACGAGACATTGGGATTTGGTTCGATGAGAGAGCGTTGGTGAGAGCAGTGCCCCAGAGGAATTTGTTGTCGCCGAAATTGTCGCCTGGCATAGACATGTCCTGGTCCTGTCAGCTTCTGGTCTGGCAGTTTGAGTGTGAGAGGCTTACCATTCCCGCAAGAGCGCTTCCAACGGTTGTGTGCTGAGCATTCCAGTCTACAGAATGGTTACAGACTGATATTTAAACTGTGGGTAAGGGATGTGACTTACCACTGACGACGTACCCCTGGAAATCAAGCTCATCTTTCAACAAATCTGTGAGCAGGGCTTTGCTCTCACATGCCCAGGTGGTATTCAGCTTGTTGTATGAGCACATCACGGATGAAACGTTAGCTCTAACAGCTTCCGCGAAGGGCCATAGGTATAGCTATATAAAATTTAGCAATAGAAAAGACCAAAGACGTTGGATTGAAGAACCTCGTGATTCGTTCGGTCGTCGGTGTTAGCACTCTGGGTATCACGAAGGCGCTCTTGCTCGTTGCCCACTGCCGAATTGTCAGATGAGTTGGTAAAGGCATAAATTTTGACTCACACAAGTGCTTTGCACAAGCTTGGACACCAGCTGCTTGCATACCGCTGATTGACTATTCAAATATCAGTCCTAAGTCCCGCGATAATCTTCGGATATGAACATACATTTGCCATAGCCACACCAGACAAATATGGATCATTCGAGAAACCCTCCCAATTACGTCCTCCCTGCTCTTGTCAGTAAGCAGACTCGGACTTGGATGTCTGGCCTTACAGTAGGAATCTTGCCCAGTGGTCCTGCAACCGGTCCAAGCTGGACATGAACTCCCAGCGCTTTCGCCTCGGCACCTACAGACTAAAGTCAACACTTTTTTCTATGGCTACATCAATCGACGGCATACCAAGAGCATTTCCAAACGCGTAAAACAGCGATGTATCCCACGTAGATCCAGTCGTAATACCAGCCGGAAAAGCAGTAACCTGCTGAGCATAGCGCACACTTTACTCATAACTCATCAGCCACGCATTTTTCATGGTATACCACCCTCCAAAACTACATACCCCAGCGGACCATCCTGCAAGCACAAATCCGGGAACCCAATCGCAGCAACGGCAGCTACATTGCCCACACAAGGACCTTTCTGCCATCCTTTTCCAGTAACCATACCTACCTTGTTTGCGGTGGAAAGTTTCGGTAATGCTGCTTTCGCTTTTGCGTATGCGGCTGCCCAGTCGCCGTCGCCTGGTGCTGCTTGGATGGAAGTGGCTAGGGCCAGGAGGGAGAGAGAGGAGAGCTTCATTGTGGGATGATGAGATGAAATGAATAGACGGAAAGGGGAGAAAGTAACCAAGGCAAAGAGAGAGGTGAACGAGAGGTACCTACCTACATTTAAACCAATGTACCTTGAAAGGAAAGAAAAGCTAGCAAGCCACGGGTACCTCCCTCCGGTAGTGCTCATCGTTAATCTGGATCGATGTATAATGTGCCGAACGGTCCATCGCGTGAGAGGCCAAGGAACAGATCAACCCTACGTCTTCGTGCTGCAAACGAGCCAAGGGTCTTGACACTTTACTGTAAAGAGATGGAGCCCTCCAATGAGAATGAGGAGGGACCTCGATTGGCATCAGTGGCTGATCACCAGGTCGACAGTCGACAGATCCGGCTGACGGGAGGTGATAGAGTTGCGAGTAGAGAAGCCACGCTGTTCACGAGACGGATGGAACTTGATAAAGTGAGGGCTTGGTATGCATGCAGGTATAGGTACCCCGCGAATGTTTGGTGTTGAATGGGTGAGGGGTTGTGTGCTGCTGGGATGATCTTACCGAGTTTGAGGGGTTTTATCCTAAATTGATGGAGAGGACTAGGAAGAGGACGGGCCGAACATCCAGCCGGTGAGGGTTGAAGGTTTGATGATTCATGGAAAGTGGTTTGAATGATGAGATACTGTGTATGCGCTGTTTGAACGACCTATTTTGATTCTTGGTTTGGCACAGAAGCACTTACGATTTGCTTGAACATGTTGCATTTCTATGTATCGATATCGTATAGGACATCTGTACGTATGACATACTTTGCTGATGGCTTCGTGCCTTTACGAACTCCTGTACCTTCGTGTAATAAGCTGCCTTCTGTCTCGCCATGTGGAAACAGTGCAATGCTTCCTTGAATTGGTTTGACGGGGTAGGCATTCATGCTTCCTTCTCTTGCACTTGGCAGGAAGAAAGTCGTCTCTCCAGCTTCGAAATCGTCACTCAGATAGATGAGGAATGTGAATAGTGAGGACTGCTTCTTCTCTGGAGGAGAGGAGTCGTAGATGTATGCATCGGTCGTTGGGTTGATGCCAGAAGGAGGCCAGGCACCATCTAGTCCTGTTAGTAAATGAACTTTGAGCATATGGAAAGAACATACCGATGTGAGCTCTGTACTCCGCGCCAGGGACGTATCTATACACTCGGAACCTCCTGTTTAAACCTCGTACTTTCTTTCCTCCAACATCCACAGGCACAAAGGCGGACACTCTAGCCCAAAGCTTATTACAGAACGCATTGTCCACGACCCAGTAAAAGTTATGCGCCAGAATACTGCTCTCCTCTCCTTCCGCGCGAATTGGAGCATCCGGTGTAAAGCCTATCATCTCGGCTGCAGCAATAATCTGTTCACACTCGTTCGGCGATAATATGTCCTTCAGTAGATGCAGATTCGGGACAATTGGATGCTTGTGATGTGTTGATTTAGGTGGGTTTGGAGAGAGGAGTATAGCATCGTCATTCGAGGCATGAAGGATTGCTGGGTGGAGATTCGCAGGTTTTCGTTGTAGGCCTGGCGTCGTCTCGATGATTCGGAACTGATCTTTGAGTGTTGTAGGAATGGTTTTGAGGATGCTTTGATCCAAGACACTGTCGTAGACCTGCCTCCTTTCTCTGCCTTCTCTCCGATCCCACGCTTCTCTTGGAATGATTGGTCCAGCAATACTTTCCCCATCTGATGTGTAGTCCGTCGGTCCAGTAAGTCGCAGTATCGCGTCCAAAACCACTAACAGCTCAACTTCTGCCGCTGACCTCTCCTCTCCGGCCATTTGTTCTGCCAATCCACTGACAACATCCAGATCCCGAACCCAACGGCATAGAGCACCCAACTTTGGTGTCTGCCCTCTAATTCTCATCTCTGCCAGGAGAATCCGGGCCTCTGTATATCCTCCATCTGCCAGTGCGCCACTGATTCGAGCTGTGAGATTCGTATCAATTGCAGCATTAAAGCCAGTCGTGCAAGCCTGGCGGAAGTCGTAGACAGCCGTCCGCAAATCTTTGCATGCTTTCGACTTGATCACGCTGGGGTTCTGCGCCAGAGTGGTAAGGGTATCGATTGCCAATTCGAGATCATCCTCGGTCAAGCCAACACTTTGTATAGTTTTGGGCTCGAGGAGGTCTTTTTCTGGTGGTGGCGTGATTGTACTTGTCGTCTTGATCTTTTTGCCCGCTACTACAGTCGACTGACTCTCCTGTTTCCGTTTGTTCTTGGATTTGGCCATTCTGCTGTCGAGCAATGGCTACTGTACGAAGTTTCGAATGTGGTGGCGCGAGACCTTTGGAGGGGAAACTTAAAGTACGAAGTAACCTTAAAAGTTCCCTTGGTCGGCTGGCTTTCCGCCCCGCTGAGGTCTTGGCGATTTGAAGGGTCGAGAGGGTCCAGCCAAAACCCACCAGCAGCGTTCACGGCTGCCACTTCATCATATGTTCTCTCTATGTTCTCTCTTCTCCTCCACTTTCCCTACCACTTCGAGACGGGATCTTGACGAGACTCAGAATGAAGGCATCCAAAGACTCAAATCTTACGCGGTACTTCGCGTCAGGAACGAGATTTCTTATCTCTCCAGCCATGGCCAGCCACATCTAATCATTCGACATGGGCTGAATTGTCTTGCTTGGCAACGGCCATCAGCTCTCTTTTGGCTCGGATACACCCTAATGCAGAAGGCAATATACTACACACCAGTCAGCCATGGATTTTTACCCAATGGAACTTGAGCGTTCAGATCCTGAAGCTGCAGTACAGGAACTTCCCATGGAGCTCTATCTCACGCGGAATACGAGCTTTATCTTGAGTTCGTCGCGCTCACTTGATTTCTTCTTTCTTTTGCATCGCACCTTGGATCAGTACATCTTGCCAGTCGATGAACTAATCTTCAGAGTTTGTAGCCTTTGGTATTTGCTTCCGTTCGCTTTTTTGTTGTTGAATGGGTCTGATTACAGCTGGATCCAATCATGTACTTTCTCAAAGCATCAGTTTGCAGTTCTTTGCTTTGCGCAGCGGTTGTTTCTGTACAAGGTATGATTGACTTTGAAAGGATTGCCTCTGATCTCCAGCGAATCATCTGCACATCACAAAAGTGCAGTGCTTATGGCCTGATTCAGAGGACGTGGACATCTTTTCCCAATCACACAAAGCAGACCCTGACTCCACTGTGTAGCGTCAATAAACGCTACAGATCCAAATCCCTGTGGTCCCGAGGGGGTTTCTGTGGTTATCAATACTCAAGAAGACGTGGATCTTATCGCCGATTGTGCGATAATCGAGAACGATGTGATAATATACACCAACCAGACTCTATCTTTTTCTAATTTGGTGACTGTCGAAGGGAGTTTGACTATTGCCGGCACTACCGAAGAAGAGTACAATATCTACGAAAGGCAGCTCGAGGGAAACAATCAAGTTCTTCGTGGAATCAGCTTCCCACGTCTGGAAACGATTGAAGGCTCGCTGTATGTGCAAAGCGCGACTCTCGAAACCCTGGACCTGCCATCATTATCAACAGTAAAAGATATGCAACTAAAGACACCGAATCTTACAACGTGGACGGGAACAAACACACTACAGAGCGTTGAGGGCTTGTTTCTCAGGCAACACAAAGTCAGCAACCTTGAATTCCGAAGTCTCACAAATATCTCAACAATAGAGGCTACCTTCGATAATCCGGCCACGGTCTACTTGAACGGGACAATGATCGATGGTGTATACGGCCCCAGTGTCAGACTGACAAGTTTCAGCCATGTATCAGTCACGAGCGACCTGCAGAAGACCGACAATGCCACGTTCTATTTCACAGGTTTGGAGAATATCACGCTAAACGCTCAAATCGTGGGCAGTCTGATTGTTTCGAATAGTCCGAAGAAGATGGTGACCCTGAACGTGCCATATCTGACGCACGTGTCTAATGCGAGTAACATTATCACATATGGAACCAGCATGGAGATGGATCGCCAAACGGGCAGGATTTCCATCGTGGATAACGAGGGTCTGCATCAACTCAGCTTCCCAAGTCTGATATCCGTGGATGAGGATCTGAGGGTGCTCAACAACCCACTTCTGACAAGCTTTGGAGACGGGTTTCCAATTCTCGAGAGTGTAGGCAAAGACTTCGAGGTGAAAGGGAACTTGACTTCGTATGTAACTTCACCCACCCCCCACCCATTCGAAATTCTAACCTCTCTAAAGCTTCCACTTACCAAATCCCGTTGTTGTTGGCATGTACACCACTATCGACAGCTCCAACGAATCATTCAACTGCACACAAGCTATGGGGAGCTTCCCCAACGGCACGATAGTATCCTGCAGTCCGTTCAACTATGACACTTCAAAAGAGCACAAACCGGCACTATCTTACTCCGCCAAAATCGGCCTCGGCGTCGGCCTCGCCGTCTTCGTCGTCCTTTTCATCGGTCTAGGCTGTGGATTCTGTCTGTGGCGCTCACACAGATATCCAGATCAATCCGGGCGCGCAGCGCCTATATCGTCGAAACTGTTGCGGTTGTGGGCGAAGGAAAGCTTTCAGAAGAAACCGCCGGGGTATCCGTTGCAGGATCTGAACAGGAGGGATGGTGATGAGCCGTTGCCGAGTTATCAGCCGAGGGTGTCGAGTACGGCGACGACGTTGGCGCCGGGTGGGGATGGGGATGGGGTGTCCAGACCGGGGAGTAGGAATGGGAATGGGACAGGTGAGCAGAGGGGCTTGGGGGGAGGGCGTGGAAGTGGAAGTGAGAGGGCCGTGTCGCCGGTTTCTGCGCTCTCGGTGACGCCTCCAAATCACACTCAAGCGGATCTTGCGTCTCAACAGCAGGCTCCTAGCACGTTGTCGCCGGGCTATCGACCATGATGAGGTACGGTACTGCTGCGATATCAGCAAAGGGGCCTCGGCTCCCATGGCGCTGGCTAGCTTCTCAGCCTCATCCCAGTCAACGATGGAATCAAACCAGCGCCAAGTTGTGCATGCACACACGCCAGAATACACATCATTGTCGTCTCCTCTCGTCTTGTTGGCGGCTGGGTGAGCGAAGGCGTTGCTTCGACCCTCTCCAAAATGGAAGGAAGAAAGGAATCCAAATTCACGACCGGATTCCTGTCACGTCGCTAGCAGCGAGACAATGTCGTTCTATACAGTATTCAGGTTTGATCATATTACTGCCAGAAAATGCCATGGTATGAGTGCCCCGAATGGAAAACGGAACACGCGTGGGTCAGTCAGGCTACCAAATGTAGATGTACTGCAAACAGTACACACAGACAGGTCTTGGGATCTTCTAGTTTCAACATTGAGAAAGGGAAATGCGTTTCGCGTTTGGTCATGACACTAACAAATAGCCAATTACAACGACGCTGTATTTGTGTTTAGAGAGGGAGAAAGAAAGAGATACTCATTTCATGGAAGATAGAGCAACGGAAAGCGAAAGGGAAAAAGAAGAAGAGGACGTAGTGAAAGTGAAATAGAAGAAGTTCTTCTCCAGTCTCTGGCTGTCCTGTCTATGTGCCTGTCTGCTTTGCTCGTATGAGTTCCTTGGCTCCTGCATCCATCAAGCGAACCAGTCACACAATTGCAATTCCAATCGGAACGATATGATTTCTACTATCTGAACTCCTCAGCAGCTCCCATGTATTCTTGCATGCCGCTCAATCGAACCACAACAGACAAGGCCAGACCAGACCAGACCAGACTTTTATATTTCTCTGTCATCTCATCTCATCTCGCCTCGCCACGTCTCATGACCCACTCTCCAATCATCTCTCTCTCCCCTCCCCTCTCCACACGATACCACACCACATCAGTTCCGTTGCCATTTCCATTTCCATTTTGCACTTCGTTTCATTTGGATTCCCCTTTCATCCTAAACGCCAAGCACTCTATCGAAAAGAATATGAAAAGAAGACGTAGAAGAAGATAAAGAAGAAGACCACCCCGCCAACCGACAACACATCCATCCATCCACCCGCCTATCCACGCGATCACCCCAACCAGTCAAGTCAACCAGCCAAGTATCAAGAAAGATGACTAGCCCCCTCATCCGTCAGCCCACCCTGCCCAAGACCAACGTCCAAGCCTACAACTGCTCCAGTCGATCCCCCACTTCCACTTCCACGGCTATGGCTACGACTTCTATTGTTCTGGGTCTGTTGACTCGCATTGCTCGTCGTTTTCGTGATTGTGTTTTTCTGCAATGAGAGAGCAATTTCGTTAATGAAACCGGTCTGGAAATGTTCATGCATTGCAAGCAAGCACGCAGGAAGGTAAGTGACGAGTAACAGACAAGCAGGTGGGTGTTGTGCAGCGCAAGCTGGGACAGAAGAACAAGGTGAAGTAGATTGATTGAACAAGCTCTGATGCTGTGTAGGTATTTTGAGGAGAAAAGTTAAAAAAGAAGAGGTAGGTAGGTAGGTAGGTATGCGTGAGCCAACACTCTATCCGTGACAGAAACTTCACACAACAGTTTGGCATCCCCCCGAAAACAATCAAAAGGGGAGCGGCATAGTACAAGGACAATCATCGCTGGCTTCTGGAGGAGCCTACCGAGTTTTGTCGATCATGTGTTGGTCTTCTTTCCCTCCGCTCTCCATCTTGCAACTTCAATGAATCCAATCTCTTCTGGTTGTCCTCGGTGATTGGATCCAACTCATCTGGCTTTCCCTTTCTTGACGACGATATGCTTACTGCCGATGGTCGACTTGTGCCGTTGGTTTTCCCACGCTTTGCTTGCTCACCCAAAGCCTTCCACTTGTTTTCTCTGGCCTGTTCGCGAGCTTCGGCGTTGTTTTGATGTTCGGTGTAATCGTGGGAGCAATCATCGAACAGCTGGGGATTGATCTCCATGAATAGCTTCATGGCATTGTAGACCATACCATGAATCGTCCTTGGCTATGTTAGAATTATCATCAAACGGAAAAGCATCATCATACCTATTCCAGTGGCCCTTGGAGTTCTCGTAGAGAGGCGCAAACATGATCGGAAGAATTATTTCAACATTGTCGCTAACCAAGTTGCAGAAATATTCGTTGTTCCAGAAGTACAGCGCCCGCTCGGCGACTTGGAAGTGGGGACTAGCAACGGATTTTGCGAGTTGGTGGAAGAGAGGTTCTTGAACCTTGGCGAATTCGGCTGGATCCATGACTTCAAAGATGTCCTCAACCTCGTTGAGGAACATCACTTCTTTCGTGCTGTTGACCTTTGGCCAATATCTGAGAAGACCAAGGACGACCTGTTTCTGTTAGCTTGATCAGTCACACCTTCCACATAGACGTACCTCTTCTGTCAATGCAGCATCCTTCTCCAAGAACTGGACGATACAATATGCCAGTTGTGGGTGATACATGCTTAGACTCTTAACCTTGTGAAGTGGAAGCAGCACTCGAGTCAGAAAGAGCTTGTGCTCTTCCTTTAGTGGGAGGGCGAAACCGTTGATGATAGATCCAAGAATTTCCAGAAGCTCCGCAATACCATTGAATCTCTCCGTCTCGTAAACGAATTGGAAAAACACATTGTTGATGGATCTTCGGATATATGACCGCAGGTTGAGGAATTTCCCATATATCCTGTGGAGGGTCGTCTTCAGGAAGTCTCGTTCACGAGGATCCTCGGAGTCGAACAGCTCAAGAAGTTGGAGAACAAAGCTATGGTCAATATATGCCTTTGCAATGTTCGTGTTGAAATCCTGACTCTCGATGAATCTTAAAAAGAACTCGTAGACGACCTGGATGTGGGGCCATGCAACCTCAAGTACTGGCTCATCTTCCTCTGGATCGAATGCTTCTCCTTGTGGATTCATTGGTGGAGGGATCGGGCGGAACAGGTTCTTGCTGAACATATCCACCACTCTTGGGTACATTGCCTCAGTAATGACTTGTCTGTTGTTCGCAACGTAGTCCAGCAACTCGTGCAATGCCAATCTCTTGATCTCTTTTGACTTCATATCCCCACTGGCATCGTTGAAATCGAAAATGACGTTACATTGGTCGATTTTCTGCATGAAAAGATCCTGTCGGCGATTCGGGGGTACCTCATGGAAACCAGGCAGCTTTTCAAGCTCCCGTTGTGGGGATATATCAAATCTGGACGAGTGCTGTCTCTTCGGTGTTCTAATGCCTTCAGGTACGTCCTTTGGAGTTGCCTGTAATCGATCGAACATCAACGACTTCTGGCCAGCTTTTGGTGGGGCAAGATCGTGTGGCATCGTCTCGGCTGCACCTGGAGGAGGGATGTGCTGTAGAGCTGAGTCAGTGTCTGCCCGAACGTTTGCCTTCTAAAAACTTACTGGAGCGCTTGGGCTGATAATCACACTTGGAGGAAGACCATGTCGACTTGGAGTTCCAGGTCCACCAGCACTTGGTGAACCACCTCCCATAGCATTGAAGCGATCTGGTGCAACATGGCCTGGATTTAGAGAGTTGGCTGGCTGAGGAGCAGGGCTAGAAGCATTTGGAGCACCGCCATCATTTGGGGGAAGTGGCTTATTTCTTGGGTCGTTGAGGGCGGTCGTTGACGAGGATGGGGTTGTTATCGGAGATTGTGCTGCTTCTCTTGACGAACCTGCTTGTGAGGGGGAGGATGTTCCGTCTTTCGACTCCTTGTTTTTAGATTTGGAGGATTTGTTTGGGTCTTTGGCGCGCGAGAGCTGCTCATGCTGAATGGGTTAGCATTTGTTCATAAATGGTTATATCAGCGCGTCGCAGAGTACGCTGTGCCTGACTGGGGTCGCAGGGAGACTCACAACCCTCTGCCTGAAGCCCTTCATCTTGAATACTGTTCTAGAATTTCGGTTGCTGCGGCCTCTCTATATCTTCTGCACAAGCAATGGCTGAGAGCTCTACTGGTTCCACAGATCAGATGTAGTTCCGGTATTCGATGGTGGGGAAGTTGACGAGGCTTTGCGCAATGGTGGAAAGTTTAGGTTGCTCTCAAAAATGACGTGTTGCTAAGGAGGAGTTCGCTTTTCGCAAAATGGGAATATGCTAAGGAGAATCGAAGGAGTCCCGAGGCGTTGTATGATGCCACGCGGGTTGATGGAGCTTCGGATCGGGTAGAGGCTTGTCTGCTGAATCCTTGAGCTCAAGAACGGGGCTCTCTGCAGGCTGGGTAGCTGCTGCAGGTGTGAAAGCGTCCGTCCCTATTCCTGCACATGCGTAACTCGTAGACTGTAGAAGATTCGTGGTCGGCGTGAATTGAAAAGGAGCTGGTGATGTTGTTTCGCGCTTGGGGGATCTGCATGAAGGAGGGCTGGTCAGCGCATTGCCCAAAATACTGCCATCCACTCCGCCAATGTCTAGATGATTCGCACACACCGTACAATCACCAGAATGTCCCAGTAGAGTCCTACCACTGAATGTTGTAGGTTCGTGAATCTGCAGTGGTAATAGTCTTTGGTGCCGGCGGTGAATAGGCTCTTCCCGCTCCTACACCCTGACTTGCTTGACTTGACTGACGTTGAGGCGATGGAGACCGAGACCGACTCTGGAAGAATAACGCGTCCGGCGCACGACGAGCTATAGGGACTGACGAGGAGGAAGAGAAGGGTTTGGATGATTCTCGACAGGGCAATGAGTTATAGTTGGCTGGCTCTGAGCAACGACTAAACACTGCACTGCGACCTCGAGCTGTATGAATTGTCTGGCTGGGCTTGAATGCTCTCTCTCCTTGGGCTGCTGGCGTCGGTTGTTCCCCTCCACGGGATGGGATGGGATAGGATGGGATGTGATTGCCCCTAAGCCAAGGTGGGCTGCGCTAGAGCTTCGAGAGCCTTAATATTGGGGCATCATTGACTGCGGCAAGGCCATAAAAATCCCACCTCCCTAATTGGTCACCGGTGCAATTGATTTTGAGGCCAACCGAATAACCTAAATTGAACATGGACTTTTTGACATCTTTCTAGAACCACACGACATTTGCTGGTATCAATTTGTAGTCAATCTCCGAATTCTGTCAGCACCAGGATGTACCTCATGAGACTTCAAATCAATATAAGCGCAAAGAAGCAGGATTCTACCCGGACATCAACGCGGTGCAACTGCAGCGATCAAAATGCCAAAGCTGAGTAGAGGCCCAGCACGGCCAAAGGAAGCACCAATCTACCAAATTGCCCCGAGAGAGATCACGGCCATCGAGCACCCTTTGATCATACAGAACCTAGACAATGGCCTCAAGACATTTGGTACAAACAAGCCCTTCGAAAGAGTGAGTTTCATCCTTCCTTCTTCCAGAGTCCCTGGTCATGATATTCGAGTCTCGTGACTCAAGCCTTCCCGAGCATCACTAATACATCTCAGATAATGAACTCTATCGATCCAGAAGAATGTGTGCCACTCTATCTCAGACACAACGATCCTATGTGTGTTCCTATATTGTCACACAATGCTCCTACGAACAATGTCCTCCTGAAGATCACCGTCCCCAAGCGGACCGGACGTAAGCGAAAGCGAGGTTCGCAAGACCCATACGAGTTCGACAATGCTTCAGAGACTGCCACGAATCCAGTAGCATCAGATCCACCAGAGCATACTATTGGATCAGTCTCAAGAATGGATGAACCTTCTCAGATCCTGCGAAAGCTAAAGGACAATATGAACAATTACAAGGTTGAGGCTGTTGGGGAAATCAGACAAAGTCATCGATACAGAGGCAAATCCTTCCTTCTAGCGACGAGAGCTATGCTAATATCTACAGGCATGTCCGATTTTCACCAGTCGACAAGCAACACAGAATTCATCCCCAAGTTCAAGGATACAGTTCTCACTGGTCGAAGTAAGCCTCACATACCCTGCAGTCATTCCATCCAACTAACATACCATAGTCGAGGATATACGAAAATTCAAGCTGGACGAGCGAAGAGGCTGGAAACCAAACGAGGATATCGTGCCCCCACCAATAATGTCAAGTCACGCGTTGCCGTTCAACTGGGGCTGGCACCAAGCTGTCCATCTCACCCAAGAGCAAGACGCCGAAGGGAATCGAATCTTGATCAATCACTCGAAACCAGAGAAGGGCGGTGTCATATATCTCAGTCACGACGTTGAAGAGATTCCTACCGAACCCGACCGAGACGAGCCCACCGACGAGTCCATCCAAGAACTCATCGCCACTTTGAAAGAAGCAATGAAAGAGCGCCCTATCTGGACCCGAAGATCCCTCCTCAATCGCGTAGGCAACGTCCCCGGCATCTACCAATTCAAACAAGCCATTCCCTTCGTCGGCTACCAATTCAAAGGCGGCCCCTGGCGCGACGCCCTCATCAAATTCGGCGTCGACCCACGAACCGACCCTCGATACCGCCAATACCAGACATTCTTCTTCCAATTCAACGACGAAGCCGAAAAGCTCGAAGGCGAGCCCTGGCGCGACAACAGACAGAATTACAACCTTTCGAAAGAACACGGCATCACGCATACGAGTGACGACACCCACGTTTTCGATGGCAAGAAACTTACTCTCGACGGCAAGATCTGGCAAGTCTGCGACATCACCGTCCCTCTCCTCGTCAATCTGATGGAAGACGCTCCCTACCGCGATAAATGCGAGATCTTAACCGATGGATGGTACTGCAACGGCACGATTGCCAAATTCAAAGGCATCATGAAAACCAAACTCGTCGCCGTAAAAGCGCGCCGCGAAGTAGCAGACTCCGAATTCGAACCCGCTCTCGCAATTCCCGATATCGTCCCTGACAAGCTCAGCAAGCTCATCCCAGTCCCACTTCCTGACCTCGGCCTCTCGCAGAACGCACTCGATGAGATGACGAAGCAGGGACTACTGAGTAAAAGTGAAGCGACGACGATTCAGCGCTGGTTTAGGAATAAGAAGAGTTACAAGGCGAGGGCGGAGCGGATTAGGGGTGTGGTCAATAACGATCCGAATCGACCAGCACCTTCTTCGAAGAATCTCAAGCCTAAGAGGAAGTACGTCAGAAAAGTAAAGCCTATAGCAGAAGGTGGTGATGCAGCTGCGGATGGTGCAGATCCAGATGTTGTCGGTCCACCATCTACGCTTATGAGCCCTGCTCCTGCAGCCAGCACACCTGCATCAAGCGATGCTGTTCAACGCCCTCCCCTCTTCCAACACACCGAAGGACAATCCTCAACAGCCGCCCAAAACCAAATTTCAGTCATCCCCCAACCGTCATCCAAATCCACACCCGCCAACGCAACAGACGAAAGCACAGACGAGCCCATGGACGACGCCCTCGATCACTTCACCACATTGACCAGTACACCTCACACTCCTCGTACAGCCACCATCAACAGAGAAGTAGACGTAGAGGAGAACACCAGCCTTAGTAACAACATGAACGCATCCTTCGATGACCAGGATGATGACGATGACGACGACATAGACAGCGAAGACGAAAGGAATGCACTGGCTAGCGATTTAGATGACGATGATGAGGATGATGGAGAGGATTATTTTAGTGATGCGAGGGAGCATCAGGGTAGGAGGAGTGATGAAGAAGGGGTAGGCGATGAGGACGATGATGGAGAGGAGTGAGGAGTGAGGAGTGAGAAATGGTAAACACTCAGTGCTTATATATTAGAGAATAAAATGTATGAAGTGTATGTATGATAAACAGCCAGCCAGCCAGCCAGGTTTTTACTCGAGGGAGAACAAGGTAACAGAAGCTCTTTTCCTCGGCCCCTTGCTCCTGAGTTTCGCTTCGATTCTGGTCTCATTTGCCCAATTGCGATAGGTCCTTCCTTGTTGCCTGCCATATTGCAAAAATAATCCTAACACATATGGCATAACATTACATCTGCATCACTCAATATCCAACGACACCGTAGAGGCTCCAATCCCGACTCGACTTGAACCACGCCGCAATTCTTAATTTCTTCACAGGTGAACAAACCTCCCTCAATTCTCCAAGAGAAAAAAAAAGACTAGCTTCATATCTATCTACTTTAACCCCTTTCGTTTTTATCCTCATTTTGAATTCGGTTTTCATTTTGGAATTTGTTTTATTTCATGCAGGCTCGCCTATCGAAGGTCTACCTTATCCACGTATATTTTTAAGATCTCTAAGGATCATGTATCCTGCTATACTTTCTCAAGGCTTCCTTCATCCCTCGCTAACCCTGCCGACTGACTAACTGACTGTAACTGACCTCGCTGATCGCTCCTCCTTTTATTGAGTACGGCGTACCGCATACTCAGTACCTTCCTTCATTCCCTTGTTTGCTCTTTCCATGTAGGTTATTTATAGCCGCACCAACACTGAGCCATTCATTTATGATTTTGAAATAGCCAGCCCAAACCAAACATGCAGACCGCCCACCCAGCCATTGCCATGATTCCGTATCCGTTTGCTAACCAGTCTACTCTCAGCCTATGCTCTGACGTGCTGTTGTTCCGTCGTTGTCTTTCCCATCCATCAGGTCGTTGCGAGGGGATTTCCGCGTTGTTTTTTTATGTCGTAGTCGACATGACCAGGGTTTGAGTTATGTATGGCCTTCTTCGTGTTCACTTCGCATTCGGTCATTCTTGCTCGCTTGCTTGTAATTCTGATAGAGTGCCCACCAATGTCACCGCTCTCCATTTAGTAGCGTGTGATAACGTATATGCCGCCTTGATCTGCGCCCAGAAACCCATGCCATGCCAGTATGGGAGAAGAACGGATGATGGAGATGGAGCGCGTATGGATATGGTGAAACCAAAAAGAATTATACTCCTTCCTCGACTAGCTAGCTGCCTTTGCTGCCTTTACTCCATCGATCCATCGATCCGTCACTTGTTGTCCTTGGTACCTCTCAATCACTTCTTCACCTCCTCCTCCTCCCTCCATCACCTCCTCTTTCTCAGTCCTCAGTCCTCACTCATCCCTCCCGCTCCCTCTGCACTAGCCCTTACTGCACGCCAATAACCTTCACCCCCCTCCTCCTCTGCTCCAACATCCCTTCAACCCAGTGTCCAACCTCCGCAAGCGCCTTCCTCGGATCCGTCTTCCTTTTGAGTAGAAATCCCTGGATTTCAGCCGGTGAGAACTGATTATCAGGCACTTCTTTGGAGAATGACAAGGCGATTTTACTGAGTTCGGACTCGCTTAGGGGGGCCTTGGTATTGTTGATTTTTGCTAGGCTGTTGGTCGAGATTGGTGGTTGCGAGTTGATTGGTGTCGCTGGTGGTGTGGGGACTGAATTGGTGGTTGTGGTGGTCGTGCTCGTGCTCGTGCTGGTGGAAGGAGGAGAGATCGTTGCTGGTGCCGGGGGAGACAAATTTTGACTTTGGGCCTGAGATTGAGATTGCGAGGCAGAGGAACTGGGATTCGAAATAATGAGTTTCGTACGAGGCAAGTCATTCGTGTACATCCTCTCGAAGAGTTCCTTGATTTGCGTCTGTGTGGCGTTGCCGAATGCTACTTGGTGGTCGACTCTGCCGGGGCGGATGAGTGCTTCGTCGAGTTTTTCGGGGTGGTTGGTTGTCATTACCTAGATTCTGTTAGCACTAACTTAACTTCGCAGCACCTGACAGAAGAAACTTACTAGAACTCTGCCCTCGTGGGATGCGACGCCTGGAAGAGGGTTAGTATGTATTTCAGATTTGGTATCGGGAGATTCAGATGGGGGCTTGGGATCTGGGATGATACGGAGAAACAAGAGTCTTACCATCAATGATATTCAGCAATCCAGAAAGAGAAATACCCTTCTTCTTCTCTTCTTCAGACAATTGATTCGCTTTCTTAAGTGCTTTCGTCAGATTCACCACATTCCAATCATTCTCTCCTGGATTCCCAGCTGCTTGCCCTCCACTCTTCTCATCTTCAGATGGTTCACGAATGAGTCCTGCGGTGTCGATATCTTCGAGAAGAACAATACAGCGAGCCGGGAGATTGGTGAAGAGCATTCCTAGCTCTTCTTCTGTTAAAGTAGGTTCGAGAAGTGAGACAACGTGGATGTCGAGGCCGAAAACACCGGCCAATGCGAAAGTGAGAGATGTTTTGCCAGTGCCGGGAGGGCCGTAGAAGAGATATCCTCGACGGTAGGGGATACCGCGATTCGCATACCAGCGGGCTGTAGCTGGGTTCAGGTACTCGTTGATATCGGACAAGACATCGAGTTTGCGCTCTTCGTCTAGAACAACAGTCTTCATTGGTCGACAAGGTCGTTCGGCAATCTTGACCCAGCTACCTCTACCTCCAAATCGACGCATGTCTTTTGGAGCAGGACGTTTGATGACTGTCTTGGCATTATGCCCTAGATGGTAATGAGCTTTCGCGTGTTGGATCAGTTTCTTAATCGGCTCAGTCGACCTCCCAAAACAGGACAAAGTCAACAACTCCTTGTCTTTGAACGCTGCAGCTCCACCACCCAGCTCATCAAACATCGAGACTTCCTTCCTCCTCAACTGGAAATACGTTCCCTTATGCCAGAAATTGTGAGATCCAATCGCAGGCGTGAATCTCGGTTGGGATTTCGCTTCCTGGTTAGAGAAATTAAGCCATTTGATATTCCCCTCTGCATCAAGACTCGTCTCCTCTTTCTCCGTATCCTCGCTATCAAGTTCCCACGCGCTCTTTGACGGCGTCTCAGCCATAAGACGACGAGATGAGTTGATCTTGTACTGATTCGCGAGGAAGGCGATTAGATGGCTGTGGATCTCATCCGTGCTGCTGACGGTGATTTCAGACATGTAGTTGCTGCTGATCACGGAGTAAAGGATGGTCCATACGGAGCGGAAGATGCGGGCGCTGAGGAACAGGCCGACGCCGAGGGAGACGAGGATAGTGACGTCGAAGCCGAAGGAGTAGAGGAGGAATTTGTGGATGGGACCGTAGCCTGGCACGAAGGTTTCGAGGATTGTTGTGGGGGAGAAGGCTGATATGGGGTCTTGGTCTGTGGTGTTTGAGGGGGTTTGGGGGAATGCGGATTGTAGCATCGCGCTGATCGGTGATTTTTGCCCCATTTTTTTTGAAACTTGGCTGGGGACTTGTGAGGTGAAGTTGTTGATGTACGCACAGCGGTGTTGGTGTGCAGGTTGATTTATGCGAGGTCCAGATGATTTAGTTACCATGGAAAGTCCTTTGCGTAGGTCATGTACTCGTTATTATAGAATATTGAGCGATGGACAGATGACGTAAATGAAGAATAAAAATTATGGCAAGGAAAATTTCTGTCTTTTTGTAAAATGTTGTTGTTGGCGAATACACGTATGAGGCGTCCTTGTATGCAACACTTGCATGAGATGGCGAGAGCGAACGACTCTTAACCAATCCACTGGATGTGCTGGTGCTCTCAGTGCCACACACAACCTCGATATGTAATGCAAGCAAGGATTCTGGATTGGTGACTCAAAACAGAACCAGATTTTGATGGTCGGTGAGAGGAGAGGATGAGACTGGATAGGGTAAAAGAGAGAGTCGGCGTTTGTTTCGTTGACTCAGTGTGGAACAGAAAAAGATAAAAGATGTGCAAGGGGATGTAGAACTTGACCTTGTTCTTTAGGACTTCTAGGACTTGTAATTGGATCTGCTGACAGAGACCTGTAAGGCACCGGTGGAAGCTACTTGAACTACTGCATGAACATGAGTAGTAGAAGGGAAATCTGCCTAGAAGTGGCGATCTGAGAGGCAAATGCTCTAGTTCGCTCCAAGGCGACGACAGCCGCGTAAGGAGACTAAATACCGGGACCGGGACCGAGAGGAGGGGATAACAGTAACAGTCAAGGCAGAAGGATAGGATAGCATGGAGTTCACGGACTGCATTTTGACATCGGAAAAGGTGTGGAGGGGTGGAGGGGTGGCCATTCGGATGAGGCGACTGGACCTTAATTCTTGGAAATGCTGTGCAAGTACGGAGTTGGTTGGCATTGGCATTGGCATTGGCATTGCGTGCGGTATTGCAGCAAACGAATTGTAATCGAGCGAGTGGACGAAGTCCGGATTGCTGGGCCGGACGAATCGAGTGCCAAGCCATGCGTCAAGATATGTCTCCTTTCAATAGAGGCTTTCCAAAGCTACTCCATTTACTGACACTGATGTATAAATCGCCAAGAATAAGAATGCTTCATAAAGGTTCACAGCTTTCAAGTTTCCAATACCAATAAATAAACATATTGGTGACTTCTCTGCTTCATGCCTCTCTTCCACTCTTGCCTTCCCCACCTCCCGGGATTCCCACCAGCCATCCCGTCCTCAGCCCTGCTGCAGCCTCGTCTCGCGCGACGGGTCATATCTGGCAGCTTGACAACTTCAACCAGATAGACTTGCAGCAATTCATACAATTCAACAGAACACAACAGCAGCCTCCGAAAAGCAAAAACCATCCAACCTGCCTTCACCTCCACAATCACTCATTCCTCACCAATACTAGCCATACCAAACCAAGATCCTTATCAACATAGTTCTACATCAGCAGCCTTCAATCCAAAGCACAACTCGAACACCACTCCCCCCCCTTTCAACTTCTCCGCCTTGTACTGCACCCAGTGCAAGCAACGTTCCCCAGAACCTCTCCGCACTCCAGTTCGTCTTCAACACACAGCATACCTACCCTTCACACGTCTACCACACGCCCGGCCAGCGACAGCTCACCACGAGGCATTCGCATTCGCATTCCCGGCCCGAATACCTGGTCCAGCTGCGAACGCCGTCTAGAGTGGTACAAGCTGTCCTTCTCCGCAGTCGCCCGGGTCTCACGACATATATCCATACGGCAGGACAGGACAGAACAGCACATCTTTACGGCAGGGCGAGTCTGCAGGTCATCTCGATCCCCACAGTTTGTTGTGCGGGATAGGTAGCCGGTGCCGCGACTTATGCGACGTGAGGTTGTTGATTTACAAGGCTGGTCTGATTGAGGAGGAGAGATTGGGCTGTTTGGGACGAGGTTGGGGTATTTACCTAGCATTGGCGAAGTGAAGCCCGTTGGAGATTAGGATTGGGGATCTTTCACAGGATAGGGGATTGAGCTGCTAGAGCTATTCACAACCAGACCTCGATACGCAACCATGATGTCTTCAACTCAAGAAGAGGATCCTTTCCTCCAAGTCCAAGCGTACGTCCCCTACCCCTTCTAAATAGCTTTGCGAAAAGAAGACCTAGCTAACACCCTCCCCTCAGCGACGTCCTCTCCGCGCTCTCCACCACCCGCCCGCTCTTCACATCCTACCTGCGCATCCGCTCCCTCCCCACCTCCTCCAGCGCCCCAAGCCCCGAACTCCTCTCCGCGCAAGCAGACCTCACATCAGCACTCTCCTCTCTAGCAGAAGACTTGGCGGATCTGGTGGAGAGTGTCAAGGCCGTGCAGAGCGATCCGTATAAGTATGGGTTGGAGATTGAGGAGGTGGCGAGGAGGAAGAGGCTGGTTGATGAGGTGGGAGGTGAGGTTGAGGATATGAGGGAGGAGTTGGCGAAGACTGGGTCTGGGACTGGGACATATAATACCAACAGCAATGGGAATGGAAATGGAAATGGCAACGGGAGCAGGGAAGACGAACCCGACTACAACGCCGAATTCGAACAGCAGCAACAGCTCCACATGATGGCAGAACAAGACCGGGATCTCGACGGCGTGTTCCGAACCGTTGGCAACCTGAGGCAGCAGGCTGATCATATGGGGAGGGAGCTGGAGGAGCAGGCGGAGATGTTGGAGGTTGTGGATGGGCTGGCGGATAGGGTGGGGGGCAGGCTGCAGACGGGGATGAAGAGGATGGGGGAGGTGGTTAGGGCTAATGAGGATGGGTTGAGTAGTTGTTGTATTGGGGTGTTGATTTTTGTGTTGATTTTGCTGTTGGTGCTTGTGTTGATTTTGTAGGAGGGAGATTGGAAGAGGATGAGAATGAGCATGGGATGTGGTGAGAATTGGGATAGGGATTGTGTTAATAGGATTAGAAAGAGGTATGGTTGATGATTTTGCATTTAGCGGGCGTTGAGGGGTCTCTTTATTCTTCTTGGGTAACAAGAATCTTAAATCAAACCAGCGAGTCTTTCAAGGCTTAATACTAAAACGCAGGTCCACACTTGTCGTCTTGTTTTCAGATCCAGACAGAGATCCAACCTTATGTGATAAACCATCAGATTTTCGAGCTATACCATGCGAATAGAACAGCCAATAGTGAAACTATAAATACCTACCACTCCTTCAGTACCATAACAGTTCTATACCGATCTAACGATCGCGCAAGATCATTGGAAACGTTATCATTTTTGGTCTCACAGCACCGAAGTACGGTGGGGAAAATATGTGTTGCGTATCAGTTGCTGTATGCAGTAATCTTATGGATTTGTGAAGATCGATTCTGAACCCAGGCCTTGCTTCATAGATGAGAGTTTAGGAGTCGACCTGCGCAATGAGGCTGGGCTGGGCTGGGAGAGTCAGATGAATGTATGGACTGGGAGATGAGGTGATTGTGAGAAGTAAGCTCGATGGAGGAGGGTACAGTATTTGAATAAGTGTGATATGCGAATGATCCATTCAGTACCATCTGATGATGGGGAGTAGTGATGACTTATTCATTTGGTGGAGAAGGAGTGAGTGTACAGTAAACACAGCGGAAGTTGTAAGCGAGAAGTTCAGGCTGGTCGGATCCGTCCAGCTACTTACTTTACTATTCTTGAAATCAAATTCAAACCCTTTATCGCTTTTTTAAATTGCACTTAATGAAGTGTCAATACTTAGAATTTCCGTCTTCTACTTCCTTGCTCGACATAGCTTCCCTGATAAAACGCTCCAGCGTCTCCATCCCGACCAAAGCAGCCAGTTCCAACCACGTCGTTTCAGGCGCCTTATACCGCTTGATAGCCTTTAACTCCCTGGAGAAATCATACCCTCTCTCCCACATCGCTTTTGCCAAACCCAAACACAGTGCCTCAGCCACTTCACTTTCTTCACCCTCCTCCCTCTGCTTCCTCATTTTCCCTTTTCCTTTTCCAATTCCTGTATCCATTTCTACTCCCCTCACTACATCTTTCCCTACCCCAACGCCCAACCAATCCTGCACCTGCACAACAAGTACCTCTCTCGAATCCTTAACCCCCAACGCACACTCCAGCGGCATTCTCCCTACCGCGTCACCAGCCAAGACATCAGCCCCCTTCTCAATCAGTTGCTTCACACTCTCCAAATCCCCCGCTCTAGCAGCAAAATGCAACGCTGTCCCTCGATTAAGTCTTAAGATGAGAGAATCGCCTCTACTCAAATACGCATACCCATCCCCACAACATCCCATAGCCATAGCATCGATAAGAACATCGACAGTCCTTCTCCGATCCTGGAAGCGCTGAAGGATCTCAATCGGGAAGCGGGTATTGAGTTCCAACGCAGCTAGGAGAGGTGTTAAGCCTTGAGAATTTCTTACAAAGGGGTTTGCGCCATTTTCGAGGAGGAGTTGCGTGGCTATTGGGTTTCCGTAGTGTGCGGAGAGGTGGAGTGGTGTTGAGAGGTCGGACTTGCGGCGAGGGGAGATTGAACCTCCTAGAGAAAGGGTTTGGGAGATTAAACGATGGATGGTTGATGCTGTGAGGTGAGTGCTATGTGAGTGGGAGAGAAAGTGAACTGGTGTTTCTGAGTCGTGGGTTTTAGCGAGGATGGCGGTTGGGGGGAGCGAGGAGAGGAGGTGGTTGGTGGTGGTGGAGTTTCCAGAGCGGATGGAGAGGTGGAGGGGGGTGGTGCCGTCGGAGGAGATGGTTGAGGTTGGGGCGAAGAGGGAGAGGAGGTAGGAAATTGTGGGGTTGTTGTTGGGGTAGAGGGCGTGGTGGAGGATGTGGTGGTCGGAGTTGGGGTTTGGGGGTGGGGTGAAGAGGGTCTCGCCGCGTGCTTGTTTTTGCTTTTGAAGGCCGGAGATGACGCATTGAGCTAGTGGCAAGTTGTTGTAGCTGACCGAGAGGCAAGACAGTGGGAAGCCCATGTAGTGGGAGTTCTCGATTTCAGCGCCGGAGGAGATGAGGAGTTGAGCGATGCCGGTGTTGAGGGTGATGATTGCAAGTGAGAGATAGCTGCGTTTGAGTTTGTCTTCGCGGTTCACGTCTGGGCCTTTTTCGAGGAGAATCTCGGCTACAGTAGTGTTTCGCTGCTCGATTGCATGATGTAACAAAGTCCGTCCGTCAGAATCAACATGCTCGATAATCGAGGGAGGCAAGGTTCGGAGGTAGTATAGCAGAGATTTTGAGGACCAGAGATGCAAGAGTGTGATGCATCGTGGCTTTGGGTGAGGAGCGTACCATTTTATGAGACTTCGTGGGTTGGACTTTGAGTCGAGTGTGAGTTCGGGAAAATAAAGTATGGGTGTGAGGAGGGTAGCGAGGCGGGGGCTGGTTTGGAGGAGGTTTGAGAGGGAGTGTGTGGGTAGGTAAGAGGCGATCTGAAGGAGAATTTCGTTGGGTGTGATGGAAAATGACATAGACTGAAAGCGATGGAAGTAATTATTTGAATAGTGTATAGTTTAGTTTTGTTGAGGAAAAATCGAATGGTGAGTTGGAAGTTCAAGTAAGGTTATGTTGCCTGGAGTAAGCGAGACACCACAACAAAAGCGGGGCGAAGCGAAGATCACGAAGGATCTGTTACGTCCTGAGATGAATTCTACCTGGGTAAACTCGGACTGCTCCAATTGTATTCACCGGAGGAAATAATCTACAGCTATTCTTACAACTTGGACAAAGGTATTGTGTCCATGGCCGAAGTGGAAGGAATGACTCAGGCGAGTATAACCGAGCACCACCGCATGACTCATCAATGCTTTCCACTTCCCTGTCTAGCTCCCTCATAAATAACATCTCCTCTCACTTCTGCCATTGAATTCTTAGTCTTGTCTCTGACTTGTCCGTACTTGATAATACTGGCGGCCGTGTTTTTACCAAGGAGATAGTTCAGATCAAATTGACTACAACAACACTTCAACGTGTCACGTTCGGCCTTGCTGTGCCTCAAATCACGAATGGCTTCCACCATGACTTCTCAGACCGTTGATGTTGCGGATCATGGTGATCTGGCAGCAGTTACCTCAGCTTCCCGGGTGTTCGCTATTCCAGAATTGTTCGAAGCCATCTTGACACACTCCTCGATACGCGATCTCATCGTTTCCCAAATGGTCAGCGCAAAATGGGCAAGCACAATCTCAACCTCTCCAGCTCTACAACAAAAGATGTTCTTCACACCCACTTCGTCTTATCCATATGAACGAGAAAGCAACTCAGACCCAAGAGTTAACACCCTCCTATCGTCCCTCTTTGCGCCTTTCTTCAGGAGTGATGAAAGTGAGAACTACGCATGGAACAATTGTCGATGGCTCCCTCCGATAAGCTGGTTCCAGGACGAAACTCGCAGGGCGAAATTCTTGAGGCCGGAGGCGAGTTGGAGGAAGATGTATCCGATACAACCTGCTAGGATGATAGGGAAGATAGATGCGGAGGGCGGTTGCGGGTGTGGAAGTATGGAGAGGGAGGTTTGGGGTGTCAAGGAGAAACTTATGGGGAAGGCGACGAATCTGGAAGGAGGAGAAGCGAGGAGTGGAAATGGAGCTACAACAATGGGATTTCTGTACGACTTGATTATTTGGATCGTCGATGAATGGCCTGAAGTGGAGTACTGGATTGACCTTGGCATTCCAAAGCTGGAATCATCCTCTGATGGCTCATCTGAAAATTCAGTGGATGGCGATGAGTTACTTGAGGATGATGCTCTCCCTGAATCTGACGGATCTGTTGAGGAAGACGACAGCGAAGGCCCAGAGACCGGGCCATTCAGAACTTACATCAGGCACTCGCAGGAATGCTACTCCATGCGTGGAAAAAAGTTTGCGCCGAGCGGGTTGATGGTCCATAAATTTGAGGAGGATCCTATTGAACTGCTGGAAAGTAACGAGCAATGATTAGAAGAGATGCCCCGCGAGAAAGAGATCCAATTTCAGTGGTTGTGTAGAAGCAGGGTCTTGTTAGAGTGTTATGTAACGATCAGAAAGATATGGAGGAGTGTATGGCGAGGTATCTCCATTATGTATGAGTGAAAGAGTTGCTACGCAGAAGATTGCGAGAAGTAGGAAGGTCAGGGATCGGAATGGCATCCTCAGCTATCTACATTGTCAATTATTTCTCTGTTCTCCTAATTCCTGGCTGAGAAGTAAATGTCTATCTCTCACTGATATCTTCTTAAACATACCGACTTTGAACTATCCAGCTGTACTTCCCACACATCTGCAAAGCCGCTCGCTAAACATTCGATTTAAGAATCAATAACAACCCGCGAGATGTCCGATCATCTTGAATTCGGACGCTGAATGGTTCCAAAGAAGAGATCGAGACATTCCGGGCGATCTCGGACCTAGAGATATCCTGGTGTATTTCAGAACTTCGAAATTGATCATGCGACTTGCTTCAGAACTTATGTGCACCCAATGATCGTAAAGGCGGATCGAGCAAAGCTTGGCGCGAAAGTCGGGTGGACTTCAAGCTCACATCCTTTACCAGTCAAATTTGTAGGATCGCCGACAAGAATGTTCCAGGGAACTGCACTACCACACAAAAAGAATAAAGGTAGTCTTCATAGAGGTATTGTCCAGCCAAGAAGAGAAATAAAATACGGCTCGGACATACCATCATCACGTGTTGTCCCTGATCCTTCGGCTCGTATTTAGGAAAAACCTTGTTCCGAACGGACATAGGTTTGGACATATCCGACCTTTCGACGCACAATTGCATCGAGGAATCCGAGGATGTGATCCAAATCCGGTGCTTGTGTTTTATCGTCCACTGAATTTACATCTGGAGCGGACCTTTGCATGATGCGAAACTCCAGTCTTGGTAGGGGATGGACACGCGGAGTCAGGCAGCCCATGGCTGTGTTGAACATCGTGATTTCGGTAGGTGATGGTTATTGATGCCGCGAAGTATATATATTATCTTTGGTTATTCTCCCCTTCATTTCATTCTATTTCATATCGTCCATCGTTCCCATTGAAATTCTCAACAACGAATTACTTTACCTCCGAGCCCTCTTCCAAATCAACAACCCTTGCGGCCAATCTTTCATCAAAATGCCGCCCGTCTCAACATTGTCCACGATGTTTCCGCCATCTCCAAAATTCACTGAGCGCAATCTTCCTAGCCTTGTCGGCAAAGTCTATATCGTCACTGGCGCAGCTTCGGGTGTAGGATTTGAGCTTGCAAAGTTCCTTTACGGCGCTGGTGGAACTGTCTACGTCGCCGCTCGGTCCGCGGCACGCTGTGAAGGTGCAATCCAGAAGATTCTCCAAGAAAAAAAGTCCAAGACCAAGGGACAAAGTGGCAGATTAGAGAGTCTGGTGATTGACTTGTCGGATCTGGCAAGTGTGAAGGCTGGCGTCGAAGATTTCCTTAGGCGAGAGACGAGGCTGGATGTTTTGATGCACAATGCCGCAGTCATGACACCACCTAAAGGAAGCAAAGACAAGCATGTATGTGACTCAAGAATCGACTGGAAGTACAGCGGCTAACACATCTACGTCTCTCAGGGTCACGATCTCGAAATAGGCACGAACTGTCTGGCGCCGTATCTCATGACGCTTCTCCTCGAACCAATGCTCATTCAAACTGCAAAAGCGCCTGGCACGCATGCAAATAGTGTGCGCGTTGTCTTCGTCATTTCCTGTCTCCAAGAAGGATTTGTGCCTGGAGGAGCTATGTCATTCGATGCCACTGGCACACCGGTCATTCTTACGGACAAATTCATGGTGAATTACAGTGGGTCGTCCCGAACTTCACTCCTCCCCCTCCTTTCCGCGCGCCTCTCGGAATCTTGCATTTTTGCAAATCCAATCACGAACTTAGGCAGGCCCAATGCTTCGATATCATACTGAACAGAGTGTTGCTAACTTTGGGATCTAATGCAGTGCAAAGCAAGAATGGAGGTGCTTGGCTGGCTCTGCATTTTGCGGAAAAACTCGGCAGACACGGTATCCTGAGCGTCGTAAGTCAATGCACTACCAAAAGTAGTTGGAAAGCACTCACGATAAATAGAGCTTACATCCTGGTCTGATGAGGACAGAGCTGCAGAGACACTGGGGTTTCGGATTAAAGCTGGCGATGGTGCGTCTCTCGTTGCAATGTCACCGTAGAAGGAGTGCTGACAAACAATCGTAGTCAATCACAACCAAATCTCCCGTGTACGGCGCCTACTCTGAACTTTATGCTGGGTTCTCTCCGGAAGTTACACCCGAGCATAATGGTGGATACATGATGGCATGGGGAAGAATAGGTAAGTCGAACTGAGAACCCATGGGTATTTCCCACACGAGCTTTGATGGCATCTTCGAATCTCCGAGTGGGAAGTTCGGAGTCTTGAATGAAATTACTGACATCCATTGTGTGAAACTAGGAGAACTGACGAACGACGTCAAAGATGGTTGGAAAAGTGAAGCCAAGGGTGGAACTGGTGCTGCTAAGAAATTCTTGGAGTATTGTGATCGCGAGACCAAGACTTTCCTGTAAGGCCTCGGCGGATGTATTTGTACTTTAGAGTATACATTGATTCAGTAGCGAGCTTTGTCGTATTGGCATTCTTATAGATCGTAGAAATCCATATTTTCCAAACCGAGATTCTGAGAAAAGTCTGGCCACGGCTGGTCGAGTACTGGCGGAGGTCGGACATGATTATCGAAAATTTCCTGGTGGCTTTTAGCATTGTCCTGCGGTATTAAAACTGTAATCATACCCAATCAAACCCATCTGGTAAGCCAACCATGTCTCCAAAAGGTTCCATGGGCGAGGTGATGAGCTCCGCTTCAAGTGGTATGCCGAGCCCCGATGATGGTGTAGTACTCTGTGCCGTACCAGTTGCCCAGGCACTTTGAGGGGCCATTGCCAACAGAAAGGACGAGTTTGTGGATTGGAAGCCTGCATATTTAGCAAGAATATTTGAGCTCAGCCAGGGAGCCATACCGTTGAGTGACAAGTTCGAAACGAGACTCGCAGTCTTTGACTCACATGCTTCTATGTTGTCGTAAACTGGCCGACTTTCTAAACCCGTGCCAAGAGCCAGATGAACCTTATTCATCATGATGCCAACTACTGCAGCGCATTTCTTCGCTTCTGCTGAGACCTCAATCATTCCTTGCCAAACAGTGTTTGATTGTTCGAGGATCTGGATGATACGTTGTTGATCGTTTGTAAGGTCGCTCGGTGGTACGCGACGACCATCAGTACCGATGAATCCCTGCATGATACTGAGATAGACTATCATATTCGCAACGAGGAAGTTGTGCAGGGACAGCGTGGAGAAGAACCATCTGTCTCGGGCAAGCGGTCCCCCGGGAGAAGCTGCTTCGTGGATGGAAGCCTGGCAGCGAAGAAGCTGTATCGAAGCATCCAGGCGAGCAACTTTCGAGTACCCAAACTCAGGATTTGTTTTTTGCATCAAGAGGAACTTTCGATGAAGCATGCAGCGACTTGAGTGGTATAGCAGCTCAATGCTATACTTCTTGATGATAGTGTCTGGGGATTCAGTGATAGACAGGTCAGACAAGTCGAGCCTGTAAAATTGGGGAACCTGGCTCCGAGCTTCGTGCAAGAGGCGATCGAGTTCTAAGACTTCATCATAGGAAGGATCGGTAACTAGGTTAGCCAATGCCACAACTCTTGTTGCAATCAGGCAGATTCTTCCTTTGCAAATTGTATAGGACATCGGAGTCAATTCTGACTCGGGCCGTGAGGGAGGTATTTCGGTAGAATCCTCGTCAAAATCCTCATCTCGCAAGTTTTTGGGGATCATCGAGTCACTTGAAACAGCATGGACCATTCCCGGAAGACCCATGTGAGTGCTACCGAGCAGATCGATTTGGCACAGGTGGTACCATAAACGTCGTCGCATTTCAGCCTGGAATGGGGTTATGGTGCCCCCGCCCACTTTGCTCGCGTCTCGATGCAGACCCATTCGAAGTGCAAGACGAATGGCGTTTCCACAAAGTAGATAACAGTGTACCTGATCGCCAATGCTGAGAAGGAATTCGGTCTCCATGTACAGAGCGAGTGTTTCGATGGTGTATGTTCCAGGCTTCGTGTAGTTTGACAGAACCAGAGATTGTACACAACATTCTCGGTAGGAGTTAATCATCTCCAATGGAGCTCCTCGAACGTCTGGGAAGTCTTCCCCAGAACCAAGTATTGCGACAGATGCTTGAATCATAATAGAGTAGACCAACGCGAGCCATGAAATCGGAGTTCCTCCTGGATCTATCCAGAATCTTTTGTACTAGTGAGTAGTTAGAACTCAGGAGTGACCAGCGTCATTCCAGACTGAGTTATGAAGGCGAAGCTAGTAGTTCTTGACATGTATTGGAGGAACTTACTGCTCTCTGAAAAGATGGTCGATGCATAATTTCTTTCTAAATCAGCTGAACCCCCATCATTTTAAGACTGGATCACACTCACGTAGACTTGGGCTATTCGAATTGAAGTATCTGGAGACAAAACGATCAACTACTATGCGGGGTGGTAGTGCATCCATAAGATCAGACTTCGTGGCCGGGGTAGCAGCATTGAAGGCAAGAGAGGAGAATGGTCGGATGTCTTCTTCGTCCAACACCTCTTCCGCGTCTTCGAAGTAGCTTTTGACTTCTTCAATCTGTTCGATCAGCAGAGACTCAGGATACTCGATTGGAGCGCTCACATCTTCTAGAATGGCAGCCCAATGAGTAGCCCCTACATATGTCGCCTTCTCGTTGGGTCGAAACAAAACATTCCCGGACTGAGGCGAGGGTCCCTTAGACAGCTCTCTTTCCGAGGTCTGATGAACACCGGACCCATCTGAATCTGCGGGCGCAATTGAAATGGTCGAATCTTTTGCTAGAGATTCATGTTGCGTATTTGGCAACGGACTTTGTCCACCCATGACATCTTTGACTAAGCTTTCGAGATGTTTCAATCGATTCTGCATGCTCACTGCTGGTCTGCGCCGCGCAACTTGTTGTGGGAGAGTACATTGTGAAGCTCGTCCCCTTTTAATACATTGCGAACATGGCTGTTTTCTGTCGCATTTCAGTTTGGAGTGTCTGCAATTCGTGCAGCTCAGTGTAGGGCGGTTCCTTTTCTGCGGTTGTTTTGAACTGGGAACGTCATTATTCGGATCTTCCTGGGCGTCTGACAGTTCTGGGTCGATTGAATTTGCCTCCGCCGAAGATGACATTGTGGTTGTTACTAGTTGTGCTGGTGCTCTGTCCATCCATTTTTGCGAGATGCGTAAATCCGGAGGCAACGAGGTTGACGTGTGCCTGGACTGTCATCACACGTGATACGAACCATTCTTCAACGTTTGATATGACAGACCCAGATGCAAGTCTCAGATGTAGAGTTGAAAATCGTAAGGGCATTAAGCGTACCGTGCTCGATTTTTATATTACAGAACCAAAGGCTCAAATAAGCAAGTCACGTGACATACGCTGACACCTTCTCCGAGCTGTATATACTCACAAATCGAGCCAAATATATCCTGGCGGCAACCGGTAAGACAAGGTAGGTCCTAAGTCTCACAGCGATGTATAGGACTCTATCCGATGTGGGTACAGAGGAACTGGAGCTTTGAGGCTTCTCGCTAATTACGTTGTGAAGTAAACATGGCGATCGGGTTTGTTCCCAAGATCGAGAGGGTCCATTTTGAAGCCGGACTCGCATATCCAAGCCGATTTCATATCTCTTTCTCCAACTTTGTCACATACTAGCCTTGTCGATTTCTGCACAGTTGGATATGTTGAGGTTCTTGATCTGCAGAAAGTCGATTAATATTCATCTCTGCAACATACGCTATACATTGGAACCATAAATGGGTATTTTTGCATGCTCCTCACTGTTACACACTCTGACCTCCTTCTGTACTATACTGGAGCCCGACTTCATTACATGTATCATATCATAAACATATCTTGGTCTGAAAGATCAGAAGTGTCCTCCATCGTTCTTCTTCGATATCTCCTGCCAGTCCAGCTCCGTTTTGATGACAATCTTCCGAAGCGGTATTTCGTCGCTGCCCATGCTCTCTACATCATGCGTTCTCACACTTGACTTCATGTTGCTCTGTTGTTCCCAGTCATGTTGCTCCTCTGTCAATCCTGACATAGCAGACAGTCCCGACAGCCGTCGAAAAGGCCTTTGGTTATTCGTCTTAAGTTTTGTGTCGTCGTAAGTGCCGCTGTGCATATTTTTGCTGTGGTTCGACTTTCCTCCTCCACCTCCAATCGTGTTTAATTGTGCGCTTGGATCGGGTGTTCGAGCGCGCGAGCTCCATGTCAGTCCGCTGCCAATTCCTAGCTTTCGCGAGCAGACCTGAATGAGATGACCTAGTGTGGGCAGGCATGCTGAGATAATGCCTGAGGCGGATTCGACGACACACCATACTTCAGCGGTTGCCAGAGTCCCTACATATTGTTAGCTTGGGCTCTTACGTGATCCAACAATACTTGATATGCGAGCTCTTACAGGTAATATCTGCTGGTTGAAATTGAAAGAGGGTTGTGAAGCGGTAAATGCTCGTAAAAATAACACTTTGGTCGATGTCAGCTATGAGAACAAGACACGGGCATAATTGTACTCACAAACTACCAAGGAGAAATACAAAAGAAATTTGAGTCTTCTGCATCGTGCTCGTGTGCAAGCCCCAGACTTGCTGCATCGGCAAGGCAAGGATAGCGACATCAGTCAAGATGTTTGGAATCGCATTGCCAATGAACGAAGCTTTGAGGTTGATGCAGTGACCTGGGATGGCGGGATTCCACGTTCTCTCTATCGGTGTGCATTGAAAGATCGAGACCATAATGATAGAGATGCACCAAGAAATCGACAATGCGGCGAGGACATAAGCGCCAATTTTAATGCTGCGTACTGGGAAGATCCGAAGATACATCAGGAGTAGAGCGATCTTTGTGAAACAGATGCAAGTAACGTATAAACATTCAAACGCTATCAGAGACTTTTTTGGTCAGCTACGCCAAGTTTGACTTTAGATTATCAAATTACCTTGGCATATGAAACGATCTCTGGAGTTGTCAACGCAGCGGCATGCTTGCCCATCCCATATTGAACTCCAACTATACATGCTGTGAATGCTGCAAAAAGAAAGAACTACAGATTGTCAGCTGCGATCCAGAGATTTTCGTTTTGCTGAACTTACCAAAGCGACAACTATCATAATATCATCAGCACCGACACCAATGCCTTTCATTCGCCTTGAAATGAAACGAAGGACAACAAAAAAGACAGCAAGAAGGGTAATCGCAATACTCGTGGCCCTCAACTCCCCCTGTCGGTTCTCCGTGAGGTCTACGTCCGCCATCTTGAAGTATGCTTCTCAAACACAAAAATTGCCAATGACCTCAAAGTGAAAGGAAGAGCCTCTTCATATTGCAAAACTCCAAGGCCGACCTCCCCAAGATAAATTACTGCTTGTGCTAAAGATCGACTTCTCTACCCATCTTTTGGGATATGCAAGGTTGGCCCTGCCTGTCATTGGTGTGTGGCGGGTCTACCAGTCGGACTCGATCCATGTGTATCGCTTCCCGTCATCCATGTTCAAACGAATGGGGATAGAGCTGTTCCAGATGTAGAGAGTGGGGAGCCGTTTGCACATGTGGGAAGCTACTATAGCCCAGCTCTGACCTCTCTATATTTTGGCAGTATGGATTCTCTCCGAACAAAAGTCGAAATTAAAAGTCAACTATTAACATGCACTCCCTTCAATGGATGACTTAGTCTGCTATTATGGCAAGGTCAGCAGAGAAGCAAACACGAAGGGTTCCGTTTTCTCACAAGCAATTATTTGAGCTGGTCTCAGGTCGAAGGAGCTGATAATGACGAGATCTACGCCTTTGAAGCAAAGTGCCATGGTCTCGATTCGAACCCCATGTTCAGGAGTCACTGGGCTAGGAATCGACGATGCTTGTTTGACTTCAGGAAGTGTGGATGTTTATCCGCAAGCGAGTCAGTTGCCGAGGATTTCTTCATCAACTAATAAAAATTTACCGCCGCTGGCATGGGTGGATTCCTTCGAAGGATCGAGTTTGGCAGTCGCCTTTAGTCCCACTTTCAAGTTACAAAGCTCCTTTTGATTCCGAAGAACTCGGACACGCCAAGGGTTCGTACACGTACATGAGGGCAACCCCAACCATCATACATGTTAAAAAAAGAGCGATACTAGCAGTGAATACCATCTGGAAGACGATCGCGTAGAATTTATCTTCCGAGATGGCTACCCGGCCCTGAACCCAACGGAATGTGACCTCCAACGGCCAAAAGAAAGTTTCCACTACACTTCTCTCCTTCAGTCGAACGGCACTTGGGTTATCCTAGCAAGTTGAGGCTTGGCGAGGAAGTTACCCGGTGCCTGTAAACTCAAATTGCGAACAGACCACAAACGGCTTTTCCGTTGTGGACAAACTTTCCGACTTTTTCTTTTCAGTTGCTGATCTTACTCAATTTGGTTTCTACTACAAGGGTTTCTTCTGGGATTCTCGTGGTTGACGACGCAATGCGAAACGAAAACCCCACTGCGTACCTGTTTGTCTTCTGTGCATGAAAGGGGAACCGCTGCCTTATGTAAATGTGCCTGAATCAGTGATATGAGCTTCAGATGGATACTGTTTTTCAGATGAGAGAAAAAAATAATCTTACATGAATTTGTTTGCCCCTAGACTTTGCCCCTCTTACCGATTTTGAGTCAGGAAATCACTTACAAACATGTCGACCGAACAACCAACTATCCTTTTCGTGCCTGGAGCATGGCACTTACCAGCTGGTTTTGATGCCGTGAGAGAGCTCCTCAAGCCCCTTGGATATCCTACTGAAGCCGTTGCCCTGCCCTCCATTGGCGCGGAACCACCAACCAAGACTCTCGAAGATGATGCTGCTGTCACTCGAGCTGCTATTGAGAAGTTAGCCGATGCAGGAAAAAAAGTCGTTGTCGTTACGCACTCCTATGGCGGGGTCGTGGGGTCGTGTGCTGTGGAAGATCTAGGTTTTGCAACGAGGAAGGCTGCTGGTAAGGTTGGAGGAGTCATAAACTTCGTGTACTTGAGCGCATTTGCTCTGCCGAAGGGCGTTAGTCTTTTAGATGCATTAGGGGGAAACCCTCTGCCGTGGATGAAGATCAAGGTACGAGCATCAGAAACCTGAACGTCGTCTTTGCCTTACTTCAAGGTACCAATTACTCACTACCACTTCCTATAGGGCGATTACGTGACACCCGATACACCCGAAGACGTCTTCTACCACGACATGTCTGCCTCAGAGCAACAGAAATGGATCGCACAGCTCAAGCATACTTCTGCGGCAGTATTCTCTGGCAAGTCCACACACGAGCCGTGGCACCATATTCCGTGCACATACATCTACTGTGAAGAGGACAAGGCGATTCCTCTAATTGTGCAGCAGGGTATCGCGGGCTCGATGGGAGCAGGGATCACGACATTCAGCATCAAGGCATCACATTCGCCGTTCTTGAGCTGTCCCGAGAAATTGGTGGAGGGAATCGAGGTTGCGGTGAAAGCCGGGTTGGAGAAGAGTGCATAGGATGGATTGTGGTTGGAGATGGTAAGGAGTAGACAGTTGCATCCAGAAGAATTCAATTGACTGTAAAGCTTCGCCCAGGGGGTTTTGTTTTGAAGTCTGCAGACCGACACACCCTATGCTCCGCGAAGTGAATTCATGATGTTGAGCGTCTGTGGATTGAGGAAAACCTTATGCAGGTCGGTGGTAACCGTCATGCTAAAATCGATATGGCGAGTAACTCGCATGCTCAGTGAGTATGATTCTGATTTCCATAGACGACATACCATAATTATCAGCTATTCTCGCGTCGTACAAGCTCATTGTTTACCATTATTGATCGCCTCGGTTAAACGTTCCCGCGCCTTGCATTAATGAGGGGTGTGATTATTCCCGACTGCTTCCGGGGACTTGCCCGGCTAGTGAAATATATATTACTTGTACGGCAGCAGTCCGAAATTTCACATGCCCCGATAAGCATATGCTCCATGTACCGCTTCTCGTCGGAGAAGATTGGGGGTACTCGCGATTGGTTTGCCACGCCGATAACAATGATCCCGAACCGCAACTCAGTGCTGTTGGTCGGAAAAACAACGTCTCCTTGGCAGGCGCACACTCATTAAAATCAAACTTGACTTCTTTATTGACAAGTTGATCGTGAATATATATATAGTAGCCCGGCTGGGAAGATATTCGGACGTTCAATGATTGGTAGCATGAGGTAAGATGAGCAGACTGCAATTACGGCACCACATTGGTAACTATGGGAGAATTACATGTTCCGTACCGCGGACAACATAATCCCAACCACACCCTCTCGAATGTTTGTCATGTGTAGAAGAAGTTGATATAAGTGATGGCGACAGGTCTCATCCCATGTTTGAAAATTACGAAAGCTGTCCAAAGCTTCGAATAAATGGCTACGTTCGGCATCATGGTTTCAAAAATCCTGGTCATATATGTTTGGACATGCTTGTTGACGAGGCTGGCATCCAGCCAAGAACTGGGGCTCGGAAAGGCGACAATCACAGATTTCGAGTATGCTGGGAGCGGATGTCCAGAAGGCTCGGTGACAGTCGGTGGTGCTGGTAGTACTGGGTACGAGGTCTAGCCTCTCGTTCTTCTCTCTCGTCCAACAATATCTACTAACAACCTCATTCTCAAGATTCGGTTTGGCTTATTCAGCCTTTAACGTGACAATCGGGCCAAGGACAAATGCCACGGTGACCAGGCAAGACTGTACCGTCACACTCGGCATCACTTACCCGGCTGGTTTGCAGTTCGCGCCCGCGAGTTTCAATGCCAGCGGGTTTTTTGAACTTGAGAAGGGCTTTTCGGGGCAGTTGAGCACGACTTACTACTTCAGTGGTGGTAGGTTACCCCGTGTCCTCCATTAACTCCTTTGTTTCACCCTTCTTTTTCCGTCGCTTGGAAGCTCAGTTGCTAATATCGCCTCCTCAGGAACCACACAATCCGGCCGTGAAGTTCGCTTCACCGGCCCAAGCAACGACACTTACCTCCTCACAGATCCAAACCCGGAATACATAGCTTACTCTCCGTGTGGGTCGACTTCTGCGTATCTGCTTGTTAGGAGTTCGATTCGGTTGAGCAGGGATGATTCATTCGCGAGGAATGTGGCGGGAGTGTTTGCGTTGACGGATGGGACGGNGAATTATGTTTATTGGAAGAGATGTCCTGCTTGAGATGAAGGCAAAAATGCGAAAAATGGGGTGTATGAGAGCTGTTTGAGGGTAATCTAGGCTTGGCCTGTTTCTGGAATGCCTATTTCGGGGAAGAGTGGGAATCTGAATAGGATGTTGTCTGTTTTGTTCTTGCTTCGCTTCACAGTCTTGCAAGCCTCGCCAGCTAACATTATAATGATTTACATCAGACGCATTTCCAATGTGAACGCTCGAAGTCTTCACCAGTAGTTCGAGGGAAGTCAGGAAATAATTCGAGTCCAGTTTGCGGCATTCCGTAAATTTCCTTCTCTTGAAACATTTTTAGAAACTGGAACAAAAGTTGGGGCAGAAGCAGAAGTGAAAAGAACGATAGATATAATATGTAGCCAAAAAGTTAAATTATCCCTCCTCTTAGAACCGGAATAAAACATATCTCGTATCTCCATTGTCGAAAGATATATTACTTTCTTTTAAACGAACGATTCTTTTGATAGTCTTGAAATTATCATAAAAAGCCCCAATTTACCTTATCAGATTAGGAAGAAATCGCAAAGTTTATACGGCGAATACCTGAAATCTTCGAATAAACCGAAATCGCAATTGAACAAAACACAAGTCGTAACGTCTAGTAACAAGGAGGAGCACCCGGGATGTCAGAGTCTTAGGGAGCAGTTTTACTTTTACCATTAAAACAAATTAAACCGATTTCTCGGGAACTTCATCGCACCTCTAGGAACTGACCAGCCCATCGACTACTCGACAATTGGATTTCAGTCATTCCAAAAGTCTTAATATATCGTAGTGTAGCTATGAAACAAGCGCAGGACCAACCGGGGCCCTCTGCATCGATCGGCAGTATCTAAATGGCGCCTAGGCGCGCACTATTTTGTCGAAGGCGGACCTACTTGTCCTTCCTGATAAAGTGAATAGAGTCAAACTGCTTTGCATTGCCAACACTCTCGCTCAGATATCTTAACTCGTCGAGATCCTTGTCAACTTGTTTTACCTCGTCCTTGATCAAGCCCCAAGCGTCTGGCCCAAGTGGGACCCTGATAGGAATTCTCTGACCACGACTCACAACTTCATACATAGCCGCCGCCACAGACTGCGGAGACGACCAGGTTTTGTGGTTATCGACATTTAATATATACCCTTCGAGTAATCTTGCGGGTGTGTCTGGTGTCGAATAGGAAGGATGTGGAGCCGACGAACGAGGCTAGTACCAGCAAAGTTGGTGGAAATGCCGCCTGGCTCAATCAGACAAAAATGGACTTTAGAACCGTTTGTATGGACTTCCGATATCAACGAAGCTATGCGTACTGTTCCAATCAGGACGAACCTCTCGAGAGACAGACTCGGTAAATCCTTCGACGGCGAACTTGCTGGCATTGTAGTACGCGCTACCAGGAAATCCAATGAAGCCGCCTGCCGAGGTGACATTCATCACTACACCTCCTTGCTGTCCAGTCTTGGGATTCTCCTCCCTCATGACCCGCATCGCATGGATTGTCAGCTTAGATGTGCCCCAGAAGTCTGTCTCAACGACTCGTCTAGCTTGCTCCTCGGTTGTTGACTCTGTATCCCCCATAACCGAATACCCAGCATTGTTGACAAGAACATCTATGCGACCAAATGCTTCGAGGGCTGCTGCGACTGCGCCATTGATCGAGGACACAGAGGTCACATCAAGGGTTACTTTGAGGACTTTTGGACCCTCTGGAATTGAAGAGAGGCTGTCCGCTTGCCTGGCTGTAGCAACAAGGCGTTGAGTTGAGTTGCTGTTGACTAGAAGGGCCAGGTATTTGCCCAAGCCTGAAGAGCAGCCCGTAACTGTTACGCATGTTGAGTTTGATTTAGTAACTCACTAACCAGATACTCACTGAGCCAGACTGCATCGACAGGAAGCTTGTAGAGTTCGGTATTTGACGTGTCCATGTCGGAGGATCGACAGAGTGATGAATCTTCTCGCTGCTTTGAATGATGTATGCCTCCCAAGTTGAGCTACTGATGGACAGGTATAATGCTCCCTGTCTTTATATACTACTTGTGCATTTGTTGTAAGTGTGAAGTTAGTCTCAGGTGGAAGGGTTAGCGCGAGCACTTTGTATGCTCCGTTTGCTCCGCTTTCCTCCGTTTGCTCCGTTTGTTCCGTTCGCTCCATGTGCGCCATCCCAGTGCTTGGCTCACTTGGTTTGCTTGATTTTCTCGCCTTACTCGCAGCTAGCGAGATTCGTATACGGGAAGTCTCGTTTGCGATGTGTAGCGCGCCTGAGTCGCAGCCCTCAGCACTTGCTTCTGATCAACAATGGAGCTGAGTCTCCCAGATAAGGCAACTACCGAAAGGTTATTTCTGCTCCCGAACGTTTCTCACCTCCCTGACGAAATGATACCAAGGTACAGTATTGCACCAGGATGAAATTGGCCTACTGAACACTAGCAGAAGTTCTTATGGACCGAAAGCAGATGTTGACAAGTGAATAGCCAGGCGACAAAAATATGAGGTGGCCGATACAAGACGCACTGTTGCCGATACTGAGTGATACGACATTCACCTTGGAGATAGACTAATTTGCCAGCCGAATCAGGCCCACAAAATAGGCTTGAAGATGCTTCTTGCTTGCCTGGTGAACACTCATTAGATATGAGTTTCTTTATTGGTGGAATGAGACAAGCATCTTCCGTCCTTATTAATGATGTCGGTAGAAAATATTCTTTGTTTATTGTAAACAGTGAAGCGAATGTTGGTATTCGCCTGAGCGACGGTTTCCCCAGTGCCCGAGAGACAGTTCGGGACAAAATAATACGGGTACATTTAGACAGTACGACTTTTATCAGCTCTGTACTTTGCCTCTCAAGCGGTACTAATCGTTTTGTTCCTCGTTCCTCCTACCCACGAAAGTGACGAGAAATACACTACCACTGTCGAACAAGATCTGAGGACAGCAGACCAACGGAAGTAAGGAAGCGGGTATAGATCTGAGAGGCTAAATCACCAATCTCAATGCAGACACAGCACCAGCACTCTGTACATCCCTGTCCACGCAGGAGTCTCCGGACCCTTCAAGATCCAATAGGAAGTCCCAGGATACTGACCAACATATACAAGTGTCGATAACGAGACAGCAGTACTCTCTGGAATCAGCAGCGTCGACACGACTGTTTCGGTCGAGCAACCCGGCTGAGGTGGAATGCCTGCCATCCAAGCTTCTAGCTACGAGAGGGCTTCTCCCAGCCTCCATAGCAACTATAGTAATATTCTCTGAGAAGATGTCACCTCCGACAGTGCTCTTTCGTACCACCGTCACATTACTAATTCACTAAGATATCTGTATCTGCAAACGGGCTAACCTCGTCATTGGCCCACTTGTAAAACAAAGAGGTGTTTTGAGGATCCTCTGATGAGCTGGTTTGCCTAGAGTGTAAGCTGACCTGGGCCGTTCATGATTGAGGGTGACGACGTACTAGCCCTGGTCCAGCGGTGCGACGATGAGAATGATCTCGACTTGCGACACGGGAGCATTCGGGGTCGAGGCTTGTTGGAGAACAAAAGATGTTGCGCAATCCTGGAAGATGGCATCCGGGCTTATGCTGGTTTTTGTTCTGGTTTGTTCTGACATCAATTCGCTTCTTTTGCAACATGTCAACAGCCCGAAAGCGTTTCAAATGATGAGAATATATCAAGGGCTTCATCGTGGGTGCGAGCATATTTGCCATAGCACGGTATTTGATGAATGCGCCAACTGGCGAGGAGCTCGCTTGTGAGTATCTGTGGTCCACGACTCACTTCAGTCACGGCACGCTGGCCGGTTGGAAGTAGGTATTTGTGAGGGGCTGCTAGATGAAGGTTGCTTGACAGCTATATGATGCAAGTGATCCAATGCAGATAAATGAGTCAGTAGGATCTCAAGTACTAGCGAAGAAATGCTCAAAAGACGTGAGAAAAGCGTGACGAGCAACCGAATTGGGTAATTTGGACTGGAAGAGGAGTGCTACTGGGCGATATTTGGGCATAGCCATTGTGCAAGTCTTTTGAATTTTCTTCCCGGCATTGGACTAGCTTGAATATATCTAGACGCAAGGAATCATGCCGGCAACCTTGCAGGATGAGGCAGCGAGCGCACCTTCCGCACACTGTGAAATGAGAGTATAGTAATCAGAGACGTTGTTGGAAATATCTGCGTACTTTTTTTAATAGCTTGTAAACACAGGTACTTAAGCTGGATCTCGCGCTCTGGATTCTCTCTTCTCTTCTTCATGTATTCACAATCCATCTGCACCACAGCATGCAATCTCCTCTCATCAAGACTTCATCGCACATCGCAACCTGTACATGACTTCAATTATCCGGAGCACTTATACCTCGTAACACAAGCCTATGGAAGCCAATATCCAAGCTCAGCCCTTGAAATACAAACACCCGTTGTCTCTTGCTATCATCATCGCTCGTTCAGTAAGTCCCCAGATCCCCACACCGAATTAACAATTCGGGACAACACCAATTGATAGAAATATACTGATCGCTTGCCTTCACAGCAATTCCTTTCGGTTGCGCCCTCTGATGTTTGCAGCACAAAGTGCTTGGTGTACAGAGTACCTGCCTTTCACAATGGTCCTTTCAGCGACTTCACATCCGGTCTCTCCAACCATGCGGTCAGGAACGCAATATTGGGCACTGAGAACTTCAAATTTGTTGCACACTCTCCGGTACGTACATTTCCGCCCCCGAGAACTTCCTCTTGGACTCCCATAGTACCTCGAAGGTTCCCAGCGGGGGCAATAGCAACTCCCCATATCTCCAGCATCGGTGCGGACGCCCAGCTCGTTCGGTCCCGTGGAGGTGTGGGGGACAAGATGGTACAAATCGTCAGCTTAGGCTGACGTACATTTCCTCGACGCCTCGATGGTTTTTAGGTTCGGCTCGATCATGGCGAAGATCTTCGATGCACGAGCTCAACCCACTTTCCGTCTGCCCACAACGAGCTCAGGTTCACATCATCGCTCGACCAAGGTGAGATGCTACCCGAGGTACACAAATTTTGTCGCTAACACATGCAGATTGAGTGCGGCATCCAGATTACCACAGACAACCTGCTCCACATCACGCTGTCGGACTGCCGAGCAGAACCCAAACTCCAGCGAGAACATGCCAAGCAAACAACACATACCACATCGATAATGACCATGATGAGGTTTCGAGCTTGGACACAGAAGTACGCAAACATTTCATCGATCCTCCGGCGCAACAAATTTTTTGGAAGTGGTCTCGAAGACTCGTCAAGTCGTCGGAGGTAAGTGGTAGAGCGTCCTTCTATCGAAGAACAGGTAAGACTGACAATAATGCAGTATGAGACAATCACGCAAGCATGTGCCGAAGGTTCCATGCCATTTGCAGAACGGTCCAAGTCCAAGAATACAACAACGCATTTCGGGAACACTGAAAGCCAATTCTCGAAGCGAACACATCAAGCGACGCAGAGAGCGAACACAACAAGCAAATACAGAACAAAACAATTCCAACACGACGACATGAGAAACCCGTCGGACTTTGGGTATGTTCGATCTCTTCAATCTAGTGAGACTTGCTGACATCCTCACGTTAAGCACCACTTTTCAACTCGACTGCCTCCGCATACAAACTGATCCGTCATTCACCCGGCGCACATCAGCTGCTTCTCTCACCAAACACAAGGTGGCGTGCCAAACTCAGGAAAGGATAGCAGGCGCACAGTTGGTACATCAGACCTGCTTCATTGGCTAGGTGAAACACGGAGAACTGCTTGGTAAATATTTATGTACTGAGGAGGATGATACTAGGTGGCTTTTAGGCAGTTAGAGTAGGGAGCAGGGTTGTGGAGATGCAGAAAATCGGACAGCTGGAGTCTTTGGGGTTGGAACAATGGCGAATGTAGATAGAGCAGCGGCGAAGTCAATGATGATCGGTCGCCGTCATGTCTTTTCTCCATGTGATGACCATGATTGATGAGGTCGATTTGTGCCCAACGTAAGACAACTTCCAATCAGTCGTGCACGAAGAGATCTTGCTACATGCCCATGAATCGACCACAAGGATGAATATGTCCTGTGCAAAGAGCTTTGAAAATGACTTGGACCAACGATTTATTTGCCAAGTATTTTGGAAGGAGAAAATCTCAAGAAGGAAGAGAAATCAGAAACATATATATGAATGTGTGGTGACTAGAGTTAGTAGGTAGCCGAGCTAAGGAAGCAAGGCGGCGCAGTATCATCGGGGACTGCACTACATCCTGGGTCCCGGGAAAATCTTAGGAACTGCACTAGGCTAGACTGAACCACGACGACAGCTCTACAGAGTGAGAGTCTAAATTTCTGGCGCCACTCAAAGAAAAGACACAGCATTACTCGCAGATGGGCCAAAACTTGAAGAAAGGAAAAAGCAGCGCTGAGAAATGACACGAAACGAGCACCGCACCGCAACCAAGGGAATCCTGGATGTGACACCATCCAGCATTTCTCGACCGATCAGCGCATGCTCTGAAAATAGAAATTTTCCATTGAATTCATGATGACTTCAAGATCGCACTTAACCTCTCAACCTCCTCTCCACTCGCAACATCTCCCTCGCCAATAACCGCACTCGAATGATACGCCATCGCACCCGTCTCTTTCACCAACACCTCCAAATTACTCGACCTCACTCCTCCGCCAACGATAATCTCAATCCTGCCCGCTGCCTGTCTCACTAGCTTCGCGAGTACATCTCGACCTTCGAAGGCGTTGGCTGCAACGCCGCTGGTGAGGACGGATGTGAAGCCGAGTGAGATGAGAGTCTCAAGTGCGGAGGACATTTCTGAGGGGGGAATTACGTCGAATGCGCGGTGGAAGGTGGTGGGTTTCCGGTTTTGCGAGTGAGTTTGATTTTGAGGCTGGTTTTGGTGGGAGGAAGATGAGTGGATGAAGTCGAGTAGTTCTCGACATGTATCGACATCTATATTCCTCTCAGGAGTCAAGACCCCAAATACGAAGCCATTGATATGCACGTTCTCGGCGCTGAATGTAGTGATGTCGTTTTTCATCTGCGTGATTTCGTCGGGGGTGTAGACGAAGTTCCCGCCGCGGGGTCGGATCATGACGTTGATTGGAATAGGTGAGGCATTGCTGGTGTTGATGTGGGTGGTGAGTGTGGTGAGGGTCTGGAGGGAGGGAGTTGTGCCGCCGAGTGATTGGTTGGCGCAGAGTTCGATGCGGGAGGCGCCGTGGGTGAGGGCGAGGATGCTGGATTCGGCGTTGAAGGTTGCTATTTCGAAGGTTGGGGGCATTTTGAGTTGCGGGTTGAGTGAGAGATGAATAAACAGAGCTGGCTAAGATCTGTATAAGCTGGATTGCTCGGTAGCTTATTGCTAATTCCGATTCCTGATTCTAACTTCTCTTTGCTGAAGCCGAAGTTGTGAGGTGCTGTCAAACTGTCCAATAACAAGAGTCGAAAGTCTTCAAACCAAGCTCTACCAGATTCGGAAATACAAGCCAGAAATACACACAGCCGGGATAAGTCTCCGCTTCGAGATCTGGGGATGTCGATGAGCTGTAATGTGATGAAGGTGATAGGAGTGTCGTCCCGTCTAGCTACCCGAAAGTGGGAGGTCCATCCGAAAGCCAAGCCGGGTCTTATCTCCTCCTTATCGCTTACCGAGGGGTTTGTCCAACGACATCTCTCAAGCTGAGCAAATTGACGGGATGAAGATGAGGATGTGAGTCGTGTACTAGTGTGGGATGAAGGTCAGTGGTAGGGTGATAATTTAACAAGAGTGGTGTCCCGTGGAGCTGGTTCATGGCTTCCTCTCCTCTCTTTTGTCTTCCTAATTTTCTCACCTCTCCATTCTGACTTCGTGTTTACTTTCTTCTATGCCCCACTTTCGGATATATATCTACACTGCAATCGGAATTCTCTCTTGCTCTCCTCACTTCGTATACCCCTTCTACAGATCTCAAGAAGAGCCAGGCTTTCCTCGCTTCAAGCCGGAACCATGGTTCGCCATAATTTCGAGTATCCCAAAGATGCTACGAATACGGTCAACAGATACAAACACCAAGGTATAATTCCACCTTAAATCCATTTACGACATATAAACACACTGACATCTCACAGCCGATTACTCCCTGAAGACAATACAGTACGTACCGTACTCCCAGGCTCCTCATTCTCGGATCGCTTTCTTCAACTCACCTCCTCACTCCTCTCCACTTCTCCCACTCCAGATCCAGAACCAACAAAAAAGACCAATTTCCACTCAATACTAACTCACCTTCCTCCCTACCAGCTCGATAATAAACTCCACCCCAATCCTCCACGTCTCGTTCCCCCCCGACCCCGCCGACCCCTTCCCCGTAATCCTCCCCATGATCGGCCAAATGGGCTCCTTCTCCCGCCCTTCAGCTTCAATAGGCGACACATTAGACTGCTACCTCCACGGCTACGTCTCTTCTCGGATTATGAATTTGGCTCGTTCCTCCGCCTCTGCCCCATCCTCATCCACCACCACTACTCCCCCGTCCACCACATCCAACGAGAACAACAAACTAGGAGAAGGAAAAGGCCTCCCAATCAACATAACCGCCTCACGTGTAACCGGCCTAGTCCTAACCCTAACGCCCAACTCCCACAACTACAACTACGTCTCCTCGTCCCTCTTCGGCTACGCGAGTCTGGTGGAGAGTGAAGAGGAGAAGTTGTTTGCGATGGAGTTGATTACGGATAGTGTTGTTAGTGAGAGGTGGGGTAATAGTACGTTTGTTTGATTTCGGGCTGTGCTGTGTTTTCGTCAAAAATTATCGAAGCCCCAAATGGAGCACCGGTGTGAGAGTCTGAGAGGGTTGTTTCTTTTTAAATTTCTGTATTTGGGAAGAGAATGAGAAGCGAGTTGTGGGGAATTGAAAGGAGTGATTGCTGATAACTTGATCATCGCAGGTAGGGTGCCGCCCACTAAGGCGGAGATGGAAAGTACGGCGATTTTGAGGGTTAGGGTTGAGAGGGGGAGTGCGAAGGTAAGACTTTTTGCGCGGGAAGGAAGGAGGGGTGATGATCTTTACGTTTTGCGTTTTTCGTTTTCGGCTTTCGTTCTGTGGGAATAGAAGGGGCAGGGGAAGGGGTGATGAAGATCTGGGAGGCTTTGGTGCGAACTTGGAATGTTGAAGAAGAAGTTCGTTTGCTGACTGCATCTCCCCTTCATAGGTCCGAGAAGGCGGCCCCGGGATCGACGGCGAATCACGCGCAGACCTGAAAGATCCCGCTACAATGAGTCGAGTCTGGACCGGCGTCTTACCAGTCTATGAACACATCGGAGAGGTGCGTCTCCCTCCACCTCCCTCCATCTTTCTCCCTTCCCCATTCCCTCCTCATCTTTCCAAGACCATTCTTCCGCATCATCCCAATCTCTAGCACTAGGACTATGAGCTTCAGAAAATCATGTGGAGAGCATGGTGATGCTGACTGTTTGAATAGCCCGTCCCAGGACCGTATAATGAAGTCAAGGAGGTACCGAAACATGTGAGGAGTTATAGGGAGGAGTTTAATAGGGAGAGGAGGGAGTATGCGGAGGGGGCGGCGAGGAAGGATGCGCCTGTTAAGAAGGAGAAGAGGGATGATGAGGAGTGAGGGCAGGAGGAGTGAGTGGACTGGGCTGAGAAGGAGATAATTTGAGAGGGAGAGGCAGGGAGATCGGAATAGGGATAGGAGTTGAGGTTGAGGTTGAACGTGGGAGGAAATCGGGGAGGAAATTGAGCGTGCAATAAAAACATATCGTGTCCGAAATTTCACGCCTTTTTTTCTTGACCAGTGTTGGACAGCTACATGTAAAATCCACACATCCAACCTCTTTTTGGCGACAGGTGCCATGAACAAATTCTGAATGGCAAAACAACACGAATGCAGAGAAAATTTGTGCAAATGCAACCTTGCTTCTCCGGCGTCGCCTCGCTTGAGTCAAGGCTTATAACGACAAAATTATCCCCAAGCAAAAGAAAGGAACTGGGGTATCAATTATTCATTCCTCATGCTTACTACCACTCATCACTAAAGACTCCCACCAGCCTCCTGCCTAACCCTAACCTCCCTAACCAGTGCCTTCGCCTCCTCAACCTCCACGCCATCCTGACAAAGCTCCGTCGCCAACTGCATAGCTCGATTATAATCACCCGTCCTCATGGCGAACTTCGCCAACCACATCCTCGCTTTCGACGTCGCGGCCGTGACTCCCGTACCTGTATCTCCACCACCTCCACCTCCTTGAGGCCGTGCATCGTCGTCCGAGGATTGCGAGTCGGCGTGGATGTTGATGACGGAGGAGTCGAGATTCTCAGCTGCGCCTTCTTCTTGAGCGACGCACATCTCCATGTATGATTTTGCTTCTGCTTCGTCTTCGAGTCGTTCGTACATTCCGGCGATCTGGAGTAGGATCTCTGGGTCCATGATTGCTGCCCTTTCTCTGCCTCCACTTCCAAATGAGCTTCCAACTCCTGCGTCGTAGTAACTGTCAGCCTGTAGTGCTCGCTTCAATGCTTTGATACCTTCCAAGTCACGTCCCATTTTCTGAAGACATGATCCGACGGCCATCCACATTTTCCCATCCCATGGCCTCAAACCTGCTGCTCGTTTGTAGTACCATAGTGCGTATGCATGCATTTCCAGCACTTCGTACGTCTGGCCTAATCCATACCACGCTCTGTAATCTCTCCTGTTGACATCCACCGCCCTCCGATATGATTCGATGGCTGCATGAGTATTCTTCAGCTCGACATATTCGTGTCCCATCAGTGTCCATGCGCTCAGACATGAGCGATCCAGAGTAAGTGCCCGCCGGAAGTACTGAACTGCTTTTTCGTGCGAGGAGAGCAGGGAATAATAATTTCCGATGACCACACACGATTCTGGGCGGAATTTGTCCACAGCCGAACAAAGATGGGCTAGGAAAGAAAGTTTTGGTCGTAAGTTCATGACATAAAGAATATTGGAATAGTGATCTAAAGAGTCGAGTCGATGTGGATGAAGAGCCAGCAAATTGCTGAAATGAGCGTCGGCAGTAACAAAGTCCTTGGTGTGATAGGCCAGAAGAGCCACACAGGTGAGAATGAAAGGGCTCGTTGGGAATATTGAGAGCACTTGGCTCAAATTATCCGCAAGTTCTTGGTTTGATTGATACAATTCCAGAGAGGTGTGGATGTTGAAAATGTAGCCGAAAATATGTGCTGGGACGAGAGAATATAACTGATTAAGCTGTAGAATGTCAGTCTTGTTCAATGTCAGGATTTTGAGACTGACTTCTTCGATTCTTCCAATTAAAGAGGTCATTTCCAACCAACAGCTCCAATTCATTTGGTACAATTGTACACTTTGAATCAGCCAGTGCATGGCCTGAGACTCGTTTTTATCTTTTGCGAGCACCATTCCGTATCTGCAACAGTAAGCAATTGTTGTTTTATGTCCGTGACGATCACGTACAAATATTCAAGCCATCCTTGGCTGCCTTCCACAACACCGTTCTCATTGGTATGCTCCAGAAACCAAGTCTCGAGGAATCGACTTATCACAATCAATTGCTTGTTGACTGAACTTCCACCATCATGTGGTCCCATAACCATTTCGCTATCCTCATCTTTCTTCTTCTCTCCGGACATGAACTTCGCATATAAAGCAAGGAATAAGCTCTTCTGACTGAGCTTCGGTGTAGGTACGGCCGCAGCACTTGGACGAGCCCCTGATACCCTCGTCTTCTCTTTCCCTTGTGGTGTGGATGCATTTGCATTCTTCGCAGTAGCTGTCGACAGAATGCCGGACAGGACTGTATCTGGGAGGAACACTGCCGCACATCGATCGAATTCGCGGCAATCGAAGAAGGATTTGGCAAGTAGGTATTTATTTATTTCTTTTGCTTCGAGCAGGGCTTCTTCGGGGTCTGGGTTGCCGGTAACAACAATAGGTGGGAGAGGAGTCGAAGGTACTTCGGTCATCTGCGAGTCCTCGGGTTCGATGGACTCTTCTGGGGAGGGGAGAGAATCTAGTAGTTCTGCTGCCCTGGACATGTGTCAGTCGTTGCATCGAAAGAAAAGACGGCACTGCGCACCATTTCGCAGACTGGTAAAGACATCTTTCGGAACATTTTACCACGGCCTCTTGCAAATTCGCACGCATCTCAGCGATGCCTCGCGGAGTGAGGAAACCCATGGCTACAAATTGGCCAGTCTAGATTGGGGAATCGTTGCGTTGCGGGCAGGTTTGCAGTTGGCGGTATATTCCCTGGTTGCGAATAAATGGTCGTTCGACGTTTCGAAGTTGTAGTCCGAGAGTGTTGTACTGACACTGACAATGGTGCTGTCTTGTCTCTTGTCTTTCGAGTCGGACCTGACTTTACTTGACTTTGACGAGGCTGCGGGCCGATCCTCAACTATAGGCAGGAAAGCACGCTTGACGCGTTTTGTTGACTTTTGTCGCGTGCAAATGCCCTGGGGTATGGTGTAGATACTCGAAATTGACACCACGAATAGCTTTCACATTATTCTTGCTCAGATATAAGTCGGAGAATATTCCGCAAGAAAACCGTGGCAGTACTGTATTTCTGGTTTGATCAGATGAACATGCAACATAAATGAATCTTCGGTCAGGCATCTGCATCTGCATCTGCATCGCATCGCATCATCCCTGCCCCTGCCGAGATCTTGCTGCAAGTCAGGTTCTGCCAACCCCCACCATTCACCGCCCTCGTCCGTTCCCGTTCCCCTGTCCCCCTTTTTAAAGACCTCGACCGCCTCGAAGCTCCATCTTTGTTCTTAGGCAGAATTGTTCGATTGTTGATAAAGCGCCCGTTCCCATAGTCAACAATTATATTCTCTGATCAACTCAACCTAAATCATCACCTCAGTTCCACGCGAACTTTCCAACATGGCGAAGACTACTACCCTCAAAGAATTCGAAGCCGTCTTCCCAAAGCTGGTTGAGGATCTACTTGCCCATGCGAAGCACTACAACCTCCCAGAAGCTTTCGTCGAATGGTACAAAGCTGTGAGTATAGGAGCTGTGTGCAATTGGCGTACATTTTCTAACTCTCGAGCCAGTCCCTCAATGCAAACACCATTGGCGGAAAATGCAATCGTGGAATGTCTGTACCCGATTCAGTCTCCCTCCTCCTCGAAGCCCCCCTCACCGAAGAACAATACTTCCAGGCCGCAACATTGGGATGGATGACCGAGCTCCTGCAAGCCTTCTTCCTTGTGTCGGACGACATTATGGACAGCAGCATCACTCGCCGAGGCGCACCATGCTGGTACCGTCAGCCGCACGTTGGAATGGTAGCAATCAACGACGCATTCATGCTCGAGTCCGCCATCTACACCCTCCTCAAGAAATACTTCAAGACACACCCCTCATACGTCGACCTCATCGAACTGTTCCACGAAGTGACATTCCAAACCGAGCTCGGTCAGTTGTGCGACTTGCTCACCGCACCAGAAGACAAGGTCGACCTAGACAATTTCTCGCTGGACAAGTACCAATTCATCGTCATCTACAAGACAGCATACTACTCCTTCTACCTACCCGTCGCCCTCGCGCTCTATCACCAAAACATCGCCACGCCAAAGAACCTGAAGCAGGCAGAAGACATCCTGATTCCTCTCGGCGAGTACTTCCAGATCCAGGACGACTACCTAGACAACTTCGGTCTCCCAGAACATATCGGCAAGATCGGTACGGATATCATGGATAACAAGTGTTCGTGGCTGGTCAACAAGGCTTTGGCAATTGTGACTCCAGAGCAGAGAAAGGTCTTGGAGGAGAACTACGGTCGCAAGAATAAGGAGAATGAGGCTGCTGTTAAGAAGCTTTTCGACGAGCTGAAGCTGGAGCAGATCTACAAGGAGTACGAGGAGAAGCGCGTAGGGGAGATTCGAAAGATGATTGCTGAGGTTGACGAGTCGGAAGGATTGAAGAGGACTGTTTTCGAGAGCTTCTTGGGCAAGATCTACAAGCGAAGCAAGTAAATCAAGCGGAGCTGAAGGAAGATGTATCTGGTGGATATGCTTCTCATGTGCGGCACTTGAGCATTGCGCATCTATACCTCTGCGATAGCTTGCTCCTGCTGTCGCTATTCAAATCACTATGAATTTTAATATCATTCCCTCTTACATGTTCGACCTGATTCTTTTTCGACTACAAGCAGCGCGACTGCGCCTTCTATACAGTGAGCTACACACTGAGCCTGAACAGCTTTCTCAGAATTCCATTTTCTGGGAGACGGCCGAGTAATCTAGAAGCACCAGAGCATAGGATGCCAGTAAAATCAAACCCAAAGACTCACGGACCGAATACCATGATTGTCTTCAAGTTCTCCCCGTAATTGATGCCCAGCGCAACCAAGGTGACAGAAAACCCAAGCTTAGAGCCTAGTTAGAGACTAGAGCTATAATTGCCTATCAATAGCCGGCATTGATGTGTCAGGAGCGTGAGGCCGGGATTCTATGGAGCGGAGAGTGAGAGATCACGATCGAGCTGACTCCTCTTTTTCATCTTCTTCTTTACCAGACGCTTACATTTGGGACGTATACCGAGCTAGATTTTGTTCTTGAAACTGCCTCGAAATACGCAACTGCATTTTTGAATATTTGTGATCGAGAATGAAGGTCCTAACTAGGACTGTCATAGTCTCAAGTACAAGACCTGACGACTGAATAATTCACTTTGACCTGTCCGATGAGGATTTCCTCAAAGCAGTGCGTATTCTGTATTCTGGCATTTCGTCTGTTCGCATTGAGGCGTAAATAGTGGTACGAATACCGTGCGCCATTTGTCGATAAATAAATTCCATGACAGATCAACTGCACGGGTCAACTGACCTGTAAACAAAGGCCCCCCTTTTCGCCTCCAAACAATCAAGGTCTCGCAACCGAGAATTCGCTTCGAGCCAACGACGTCATCCATCGTCCATCTCAAGTCAGAAATGTTCAACATCAAAGAGAACATCCTAAGCCAACATGTCATAACCAACACCAAAACACCCTCTCTGAAATCTTCGCACCTAAGTACACACCACCTTATAGCTATCACCGCCTGGCCCGAAATAAAAAAACAACATGACAAACACTTGGTCCCCCTTTCAAAAACCCGACCCAAACCGCCCCTCCCACCACACCAACTCCACCCGCAGCTCATTCCGCAATCCGTGGCCTTCCGCCTCGGCACCAACCTGGACCGAAATCCTGCAGTTGTCTTTCCCGTTGAGTTTGTATTCCAATCTTGGGAAGAAATATCCTGATGTCCAGGATGTGAAGGTTGTGGATCCGGATTGGGGGGAGGGGGAGTTGAAGGCTAGGGGGCTTGATGGGGAGAAGGAGAGGAATGAGTGTATTGTTGGGACGACGTTGGGACATGCGGGAGTCATGGTGCAGGTTCCGCTGGAGGGGACGATGATATTGGGAGGCAAAGGACCAAAAGGTGATGGAGGAAAAGAGAGGTTGTGGGTTGTGTTTGATCCGATATTCTCGGCTAGGGCAGGTCCGACGCAGTATACGGGGCCGGGGAGGTTAAGGAGGGCGCCGTGTCAGGTAGAGGATTTCCCTGGTAAGTCTCATTCTAAGCGTATATTTCCGACTGCTTTGATTTCGCTTTCAAGAGGGAGACAATTTTCTTTCAGGGGGGAATGAATTACTGTAGCGAGGAAGCTGACAAGGAAAGGTTGTGATGCTGTGGTTATATCGCATAATCATTACGACCACTTGGATCTCCCAACCATCCAAGCAATACTCAAGAAATTCCCCAAGGCAAAGTACTTCGTGCCTCTAGGCAACAAAAGCTGGTTAGCCAATCTCGGCGTCTCGAAAGAGCTCATTATCGAGCTCGACTGGTGGGACGAGAGGGAGTTCAGTTTGCAGGACTTTGGCTACTCGTATGCCTTCTCGAAGTCAGACTCAAATTCGATGGGTAGTGAGAGAAGCCAGGAGACCAAAATCAAGTTCACGTGTGTACCAGCGCAGCATAACTCTGCACGAAGCCCACTAGATCAGGGAAATACACTTTGGTGTGGATGGGTTGTTGAACAACTCCTCATCTCAGACGACCCAGATTCTGATTTAGATCCCAATTCCTCTTCTCCTTTAACCGAAGCCAAGCCATCACCAGATGTACAAACACAGACACAGACACAGCGTAAAGGCACAATCTACCACGCCGGCGACACCGGCTACCGCCCCCTCTCCACCTCCTCAACAACCTGCCCCATCTTCCTCACCATCGGCGAAAAATTCGCTCCCATCGACCTCTCCTTCCTCCCCATCTGGCGCGGCGGTTCTCTCTCCTTCTTCTCAACCCTCGGTTTGCGGCTCAGTCACAAGGATATCCCTTCGGCGTTACATGCTAGCCCGGCTGATGCCATGGATATACATGCGGATGTCGGGTCGAGGAATAGTGTAGGGGTGCATTTTGGGACGTTTGTGGGGAGTGAGAATGAGAGTTTGGAGCCGGTGTTGGAGTTTGAGGAGGCTAGGGTTGGGAGGGGGGTGAGGTCGTTGAGGGACGAGGTGAAGGAGGGAGAGACGCGGGCTGGTGTAGTGGATATTGGGGGGAGTGTTGCTGTGAGGATTGGTGGGGATTGATGAGTCTAGGTGTGGGTGATGCGATGACTTGAAGGGGTCTGCGCGAGGTATAGAAAGGACAGCGTCTCTTTGCATCAACGACCTTTGAGATGATCAGGTACGAACGTACTTATATGCGGAGTCGAAAGAGGACCCTGACATGGAGAAAGGTGTTGATGAAACTTTAGGCCGTATAAGCGATGTTCACCATTTGGTACATTCAGGATAGCGATGGAAGACATGTTTCCTCGCAGCGAGCAGAGTTAGGAATCTGTCTATTACTTCTCTATCGAAAACCCAAGGAGCATTATCTATACATTATCACGTCTTCCACTACACCAGGTGAGTGTTCCTTCTCAACAGCACCTCAAGCCCATCTACCAAATCGTCCCCTTACTCTGCGTCTTCTCCTTCTCCATCTTCCTCACATCCATCCTCTTCCACAGCACAATCGCCAAAACACAAACCGGCATAAACGCACTCCCCGCAACGACCATCTTCCTCTGCACATCCGCATACGCCACAATAATCGCATCTCTAATCTCGGTGCCCACGGGATAATCCTGCTGAATGACAAACGAGCTATAGATCGTCGCAGTCAGATTCTTGCTATCTTCAGGCAAAGCTTTGTAGAGTTCGGTAGGCAGTATGTTGGTCCAGAGTGCGCCAGCAATGGCTTGGCCGATGGCGGAGCCGATGGACCCGAACATGCCCCAGAGGGCAATGGCCACGGCGACTTCTTGGTGGGAGACGGAGGCCATGACGGCAAGTTGGGCGGTGGTGGCCCAGATTCCTGTGCCGATGCCGTTGAAAACTTGGCACATTACTAGGAGGCCGACGTGCGTGCTGGGGGTCCGGAGGTGGATGAGGAGGGCGGTGCCGAGGACGACGAAGGGGATTCCGCCGTAGGCGGTGAATTTGAAGTCGCCGGTGCGGCTGATGAGGCTGTAACAGATGGGTTAGTAGATGCCAGCGTCCATTTTGAAGAGTGAGGGGGAACGGAGTGGAATCATGTACAGGGGAAGGGGTGAGCATGTATAAGAGAAGTGATGAGCAGAGGAACTTACAATCCAATAAATGGCGAAATGAAGGACGAAGTAAGCGAGAAAGCATTCAGAATATATCCGGAGTTCCTGATGTTCTGATCATGCACCACCTGCAGGTACGAATAGTAGTACGTATCCCAGCAGAAGATACTGGCAAACATGAAGCCGTACAATAGGGACGAGCCGATGATAGTTCTGTTCATGAGGTACTTGAACGGGAAGAACTGTACAGGTGCGAAGAATCGCTCCCAGAGGACGAAAGCAACCATGGAGACGGTACCGACGACCAGCATGGAAATAACCGTGCCGGATGCCCAGCCTTTGGATTGTCCATTGGCAAGGGAGAATGGGAGGAGGATGAGAGAGAATGCTGCTGTGCAGAGAAGAAGACCGAGAACTATTTCTTGTCAGTACATGTTGTCAGATTGGACGGGGATATTGATGTACCATCAAACTCGACGACATAGTACTTGAAAGATTCAAATCTCGTTCGCTTGTGCACTCTCTCCGGCAACGCACCAAGTCTCGCAGCCCTCCGCTGCTGAGCCAGCATGACCGCCGCAGCAGGAATACTCACACCGATCAGAATAATACAGAACGCACCAAACGCCCACCTCCAAGTCGACTCCTCATAGAACAACTCCGCAATCGCTGGACCCGCGAAAGTAGTTGCGATAGTCGGCGTACCATTGATAGTGAACGCCAACATCCGATTCTTCAACGTCGTCATATCCGCCAGCATGACATCGATGACATAGAGGAGGCCGAGATGGCCTACCCAGTAGAAGGTGTGGGCTGCGGCGTAGGTGGTGACGTTCTTGCAGACGGCTTTCATGATGAGGCCTAGAGAGACGACGAAGAGCATGAGGAGGAATCCTTCGACTCGGCCCCAGATGTCGATTATTTTGGCGATGGTGAAGGCGGAGACGCCGCCGGCGATGGTGGCTACGATTCCTGTGGCGCCGAGGAGACCGTGGGAGTAGAAGGCGGAGGTAACGTAGGCTGTGAGGTTGGAGTTGATGGATGACATGAGGAGCTCGACGAAGGAGACGAGGTAGAGACTGTGGATTGGTGTTAGTCTTTGATCTCGTGCTGTCATGAAGTCCTGAGGATGTTTGAGGACTTACAGGATGAACATCAATACCAATGTCTTCTTGGTCCAGACTGTAGTTATGGCCTCAACACGCTTGACACCGTCCTGTTTATGCGTTGATCCATCCTCGGAATCTAATTTCTCATCATACATAACTTCATTGACATTGTCATCGACGGCAGGACTCTTCTCGATATCAATGGTCGGATCGAGGGTCCTGTTCTCAGCGGGAGTGATGGACGCCATGTTGTCGTTACTCGCTTCGCTTGGCTTGACCTCACTTGCCGAGCTCAACAAACAAATACCAAAGATGTGTAGGGAGGTGAGGAGTAAAGATTAGATCAAGAGAAAATATCTGATGGCCAACCCTTTATATCTTATCTCATCTACTACTAGGGTAGCTCCGCTCGCTCACATGGCATCTGGCATCCCGCACTCGCACCAGCACCCTAGAGAAGTGAAGATCCACAGACCATAGCTTCTAGGTTCGTCTCGCCGTCTTGGCTTCCATCTCATCCCAGTCTTCTGGTCCCAGTCCAGGGTCCACTACAGCTGCAGCAATAGTAAACGACTGCAGCTATCCACCAATACACAGCATGCATTGCAGTGGTTCTTTCTTCCGATCCCGGGTATCTGGATGGCTAGACTTGATTTGCATAGAAACATCGACCAAAGTTTACCCAGAAAATCGAAAGTCTATCATCGATTTTGCCCCTCTCGCCAATGCATCAACAGAACGATCGACCCCACTTGAAAGCCAAATCCCCACCCCGTAACTACCCATCAACAATTGAACGCCCGCCTCCTCACACCAAGAATTGACAATTTTCCCTCACGATTTATAAACAGATCTCTCAACATCCGGGAAACACCCCAAAAGCAGCCATCACTTACCTTACACTACTTTACCACGCCGCACACTAACAGCGAGAAAAGTTCTCAGATGGACCGATCAGATAAGATAAAATTTTCGCGCCAAGATCTCATTCCCCGCTCTTGGCGGGCTTGGAACGTTCCTCGGTGCCAATGAGGGACAAGATGGTGGTGATGGATATTGGAGAGAGTGGAGGTCAGGGGAGAATTAGGCTATCTTGCATATGCTATCGGGGTGCATGGAGCTTGCGCTCTTTGTGGTTTGGGTTGGGAGCATTTGGGGGGAATGTCAGGTGAGCTTGGCTCTTGTCTCTTGTATGAGCAGGACTTCGGCTAGGATGGTTTGGAAGAGAGGCGAGGCTCAGTGGTAAGTATTATATAATGATTACTGGTGACGAGAGTCTGAGGAATATTGGTCATCTGTCCTGATGTTTTGAATGAGCCCCCAAAGCTTGTCTCATAGATGCGTGTATCGATTTTTGCGGGGAGATTGATGCAAATTGAGCCCTCATAGCCATCTCTCCCAAATTGTGTTTATCAACGCATATCGACATTCATATTTGACGCGCCGACAAAATGGCCAAAAGGACTCCTGCGATGAATAATGAACCTCAGAACTCCACCCCAAAGCACATAAACCTTCCAAACTGACGCCGGGAAAACACACACCAGGACTCTCAAAGCTACTTCTCTCTTGACGAAACAATAATGCCATTCTTGGCAAGACTAGGCTCCGATCCACTGGAAGTATTCCCCGGATTCTCCACAGCTTCATAAACAGCTCCTTTCTAACAACAAACAATGTCAGCAATGTGCCCGAGGCAATCAGATGAGGAGCAAATACCTTCTAGACTTTCCTGCAACACGACCTCCCACTCTCGTCTATAAAGTATTCATAAATCGCCAGCGCTCTCGGCTTCTTGATCTCATCACCCGTCATCTTCTCCACGAGTGCGACCTGCCAATCCAGCATCTCAAAGGGCATCTTCTCTGCCTCTCTATGCCTCTTAACATCGTACAGGTCGATTACCAACATGACGAGGACGAGAGCGATCAAAATCATAGTGATAATGATCACTGATCCATAAATCCTCGTACTCGGCTCTAAACACCCATACGTGGTCCCAGCACCCTTCTCAGCTGCCGTCTCAGCATCAACAAAATGCCCATTGTTGCTCCCGGACACCATAGACATGGCATTTAGCGCCTTGGTGAACTGCGCAGCGTACTCTTCGGCGTCGGAAAGTTCCATGACGAAGCCGAACATGGTGTCGGTCCAGTCTTCGTATGCGTCTTCGGTCCACATCATTGGCTTCCAGCTGTTGAAGGTTTGGAGAGTGCATTCGATGTTGGTGACGTTGACGGGAACCTCGGTGGCTTTGCATCAGCGGGCGTGGCGAGCATTGCGCGATAGCTGGTGAGGTTTGTTGAGGGGGAGATGTACTGTCCCCATGCCATGAATGCTCTGTATACTGAAGAACTAGGGAGCCAGACGCCGGTCATGTCGGTCGGGCCTGGAATGAAGGTTTGGCGGTCGATGAACGCTTAGAGCTGGTTTCGTCCACTGGAATTACTGTGATTAGCAGGTTCTTGACTCACATTGTACTGATCGGCTGCTGCTAGGGGTGAAGTCGAGAAATCGCGATTGAAGAGATGAGCAAGAGTAATCATACCTCATCAGGCTGTATGATCGTGTCAACGTCACCTTTAGCACAATTCTAGTTCCCCAGCACATCTTCTTTACCCGGATAGAAATTATCAATATCATTATCGACTTTTGAGTGTATTCCAACCATGGCCTCATTGCGAATCGCAGCTTCCCAAGCCTGATATGCAAGAGAAGTCGCCGCCCAAGTCGAAGCAGGCTTGACTCCTTTCGTGTTGGCCATAGTCAACAATCCCGACTCGAAGGGACAGCTGCTCGGAGCCATCTCCTGAACAATAAAAGTATTGATGATGTATCGATTCCCGGTACCGAAAGAACCACTACCTATCGTAATCAGGCCGAGCCATCCTCCAGGAATCCTACGTAATGTCCAAACGTATGAGAACGTTGAGCCGAGAGAGAGCCATGGCGTGAAACGACTGATGGGGACAGGCTTAGATTTGAGGAGGGTACGGTGGCCTTACCGCTTGATCAGACGGTGTCCAAAGAAGCCGACGAGAAAATTAAGCACGAGAAAGATAGTGGTACAAACATTGCGAGCGTGTGATGGTTCAACGGTCCAGACACTTCCCGACCCGAAGCATGCTGAAGAGCTTGAGTTGGACATTTTGAGAGTTGGGATGAACGATTGAAGATCAGACGAACAGACCAGGCGAGCAGAGGTGCGAGAGCATCAGCTAATAAGCGGAATCAAACAATTCTGGTGTAGTATTCTGAGGAATGATTTCAAGCCAGAAGGGCGGCGACGGGGAGGTCACAGCCCTCTCTTTGTCGATGGGGGCCAAATGAACATTCGGCACGGATCCTGCCCGAATTTTGGAGACCAAGAAAGAAGAAACTCGATATGCTGGAGAAAATCCGCTTCAGTGCCATGGTGAAACTAGCCATCAGCGAAGTTTCCCAACAACTCAGTCCAAGATTTGAAGCGTTGATGTCAAAATTAAGTTAAACTTCTGGGTATATCGCGACAACAAAGTCAAGATCAGACGTTCGCATTCGCTCCGCGTTTGAAACAAATATGGCTGCTTACCCGACGCTTGCTGCATCGGGCGCCGCGTTGAGGCCCCAGAGGCGTAGTAAGCAGAACGTCCAATCTCATCATGAACAGCAATCTTGAAATATGCAGGAGATGAGTGGTTTGTCTGGGCTGCAGAACCATTTGAGGCGCCTCCCGCGACTGCGGCTGAGGAACCCCTGGGAATAGCTGTTGTCGTGTTCTGCAAATTATCTTTTTGGGGTCGCCGGGCATGCTTTTAATTTGGTATAAGTTCATGCGACGTTAGGCAGATGTTCAGGATATGTGTGCTGTAAATGGTGAGGCCCAAGTGAAGGTCGAGAGTCTGAAGCTTCATGGCGGCTGCAGGATGATAGGTTGGATCGCGTTACGGGATGTTTGGAGGCGACCGCTTTTTCTAGAGCTTGAAGACCCGACCCTGGCTGCTTGACCGATTGAGTGGTACTGGTAAAAAGAAAAATCTATGCGTGCTTCGGCTGTGAGGGCATCTTCCATACTTGATGTTCGTGGGCTTCTGTGTCTAAGTCAATTGAGTTGAGAAGCACGAAATTCAAACTCCCCATTGCAATCCAAAATTCGTCCAATCCATGAATTCACTACCGTCACCCTGCTCACCAACGAACATTGATTGAACATCGCTGAACAGGTTCGGGTCCTGCAGCATCGCTTCTGGTTCTGAAGCATTCAGTAGAGGAGCGCACATACGGTCGATGATCTCCAAGCAGCGTTCGGCAAGTCGATTACTGACTGCTACGAAGGAAAGCAGATTCTTGGTGATACGAAGATCTTCGAGCCACGAAGGTGCAGAGGGTGATGTTGGCATTGTGATGAGAAAGATGATTGGGATCAACCCCGCTTGGAAGAGGAAGTAGCTGGGGCATTGTCGTCAGTACACTCCACAGGAATTTGCGGAACTAGGCAACTCACAGCATGTACCAGCTTCCAAGTCTCGACGTCAAATTACCACCCATGTACTCTGAGATGCTAGAAATTGTGTCCCTTGCACTTTCCAAGCACAGCATCCGACATTTTTCATCCGGTCCATTTGCGGCAGGATCATTTTGTGGTCCTCCTGCCCAGAGACTGGCAGCCCAGCGCAGCACAGTAGGTCGGAAGAGGATGATTCTCAGGTTCCAAGTTCGCCAAGAGAGCCGATACCTGGCGAGGATGAATGCATCGTTGGCCTGAATTTCTGGACTGTGGATTTGGAAGTAAGCTGGAACGGAATTCTGCCATGCGTCTAGTGGCGCTTGGAGACTGAGAAGCTCCGAAGGTGTTGGACCTGGCGTCGAGATCAGACGGTGGTAGAGCACGTTCGTGGTCAGATGTAGTGCGGACTGAGCTTTCAGACCTGAGTAGACCGTCGGAGTAGTAATTTCTTGCGGTAGCGATGTTGTTGTTGTCGTCAAATCCTATGCAACACATCAAACATGACCTTAAACTTGATGATATAGCTCACCTCTTCGTGAATATTGAGCACATGGTTCGTATCCATGATGCTCGCTTCAGGTAGCAAAATCGGACGGCCAAAGGTAATCGATGCTCCAGAATCAAAAATGTAAAGCCCCCACCAGGCTCTTCTCCTCATTTCTCTCTGGAGGGGACTGATATTCCAATCTGGGAACTCTTTGTGTAAGCCAAGACTTAAGGCCATTCTGACAGCCAGGCCGAGGTAATTCCACCCGGTGTTCGGCTTGTTCGTTTTTTGTGTGTAGTTGCTAAGAAGTAGAAGTGCCTGAACCAACGCTAAGTTACCGGCCTCGAACACAGATGCATCGTCTTGCCAAAGGGAATTCACTTCTTGGTAGTAGGTTCTATCGATCGTAGAATCATCGTCACCCACACACCAGGATCCGATCGCAAGGACGGAGTTGAGCAGAATTGGCCAAGTCTTGCCTTTAGGCCGTGGTAATACCCCTGAATATTGAGCCCTGAACGTTGCTTCATGGATAAATGGATACGATGAGTGATAATAGAGAAAGTATGCATCGATGAAGCTTTGCTGAGAGAATCCCGACAGAGGAGGTGCGAGATATGGAGCTTCGAAGCCTCCAGTGTTGAATGGTCCACCAAGCGGAGGATCCCTGGAAAAGTCCATCTCTGCAGTCCCTATCAATAAGGCCCGAAGAGGCATTACGCTGGAAGTTGCACCTGAATATCAGATTAGTCACAACTTGCGACTTGCGACTTGCGACGATGTAGTATGAAGATTTACCAAGATATCCGGTTCCTTCAGGCTTGATGGATAATGCTGCCATCCCATCCGATAGTCCACTGAGAGTCGTTTCTTCCGCCCAATCAAAGCCATCTGCTTGCTGAGGTAGTGCCTCCTCTGCGCCGGGGGATGCACTTTCTCTGACGAAGTCACGTGTTTTAATATCGGAAACTTCTGACCGGACTGGTTCTGCATCTTGACGACAGGCGCGACCCAAAGGTTTGTCCGAGTTGGTGTTCAGTAATTCATCGAGGTCAACATCTGGGTGGAGCTCTGCAAATGCGGCCTCAAGCCGGCTTATTCGGTCTTCTGCCGCGGTGAGATTGCTAGTAGAGGGATGCTTGTCAGACCAGCATAACCATAAAGTGAAAGCGTTTCGGGGATTGTTTGATCACGAAGCCTTTATACAGAGTACTACATACCTTCTTGTCAGAGGAGTTCTCTCGACCCTTGGGCTGTAGATGCATTGCTTCCCCTGGCGCACACAGACTGCGCAAGAGGGCAGCTCTTTGGTGCACTGCTGTCAGTTAGTACATATATGTCTAATTTCTTCTGGCTAGTGAGCTGAGTACCTTGAATTTCTTTATTCTGCACTCATCGCACTTCGAACTGTCTCGTTAGGATGCTTTAAGGAAGAACGTAGGAAAATGATTGGACTGTACAGGGGACAGGCTGAGCTTAGCTGAGAATGGAAAGCGTACCGCAAATTTGGGAGCCTCTTCACGTGCCATGATGAGAAGGTGTTATTTCTGCCACTGAGCTTCTTGTGATGTTCTGCTCGGTCTCACGGGAACGCGGAGAAGGTTGTAGCCCAGTAGACCTAAGGAAGGCGAGGTCGCGATCCAAGGCTCTTTAAACTCGCCACCCCACGCGAACGAGGCGAAGTGACGTGCCCGTAGTCTTCCCGCCTCGCTAAAAAAGGGGTATTTTCCGACATATACTTGCAGTACCGCATCAACTCTGGTCCAGCTTTCTTGGGGATATTCTTAGTATCGAGCTGTTCCTTTGTTTACTTTCAGCTCGGCCAATTCAACCTCCAGCGGACATTTACCCAATTCCTCAGGTTCCAAGCAGCCTGATTCAGTCCACATCTCCGTCCACATGGTTGTGTCCACATAGAATGCTACCCGGCGCAATGTACACCGAGCCTGCTTCTCATCACATTTCTTCCATAGCTCTGTTCATTCACTCATACTGGTACCCCGCGAAATCATTATGGGGTCCCCGGATACCAGGAACTCTTCTCATTCCCGAGAACTCCATCCGGTCCTTGATGCCGCCCGTCTGTATTGCTCCAATTCGCATGACATGAATCCTACGAGGTGACATACACAACGTAGTTCCGTTCGAGTACTTTTTCGGTCATTGATGAGCCGTTACACATTTTCTGAATAATTGTTGATTTGTTTATCGGTAGACTGGATACGGCAGCAGAGCAGGACACATCGGGGGTGGGCGGAAAGTATGAGTTGCAAAACAGGCGGTGGAATTGACGCTGAAAGCCAACCCCGGTACTTCGAATAATCCATCTTGACTCAAGAAGTTGCAATAGGCTTGGTCACAAAACACCTATCATTACTTAAATATGGAACATCAATTCGCAAGTACCCTTATGGAATCGGTACCTGCGATGAGTGGCACTAACAGGTCCACCCTGGCTCTTCCTGTAGCTTGCTCCACCTCTGTCAGTGGAACTTCCAAGCCTCGTATAGTTCTGATAATCGAATGGACCTCGAGGTCTTTGCGGGGTACTTCTCTAAAATGCAGAACCCCGCTAAACCAAGCCCTCGATGGCAATTTCCTTCGTTGACGACGGCAAGTCACTAACCAGCGTACCGTACTATATATCCCCTCATCCACGTCTCTTTCTCGCTGAATCCCGTACCACTCCTATCAGTAAAAGACAAACGATTGTTTCCAGTATCGTTTTGGTATCAAATATTTTCAGCATGAGGGTTCCAAATATACTCTTCGTCCTTGCGTGGATCTCACTATCGGCTTGCGTCTCGGCATCAAACCCACAGCAAAGGCACAACCTAGCTCCATCTTCTCGCAAAGTCAGAGCGACGGGTGTACTCAAGACTTCTCGCAATGTTACCCACGGTGGAACCAGAAAGCTAGCTCCTGATCAAACCTTCACGTTATCAGGACCGAATGCAACAATTACCTACGACTTTGGTCAGATGACGGCTGGATATCCCACGATCCTCTTCAAAGATGCTAAATGTAGCGGGAAGACCTGCAGCACAATCGAACTCCCTGGATTCAATTGCTCGAGCCCGTGCCAAGGTCTCGGTGTTGCCTTCTCAGAATCGTTGCAAGGAGTTGGCTATGCATCTGATCTCTCCGTCCTGTACAGCCATGTCGACGGGACACTGTACATACCCATGGTCAAAGGCTCTTACTCTGTTCCAAGCCAGTGGGCAAGAGGCAGCTTCCGATATCTAACACTGTCACTGGGACCAAAGACTTCACCAGATACAAGTGTGAAGCTCCAACTCTCGCATGTATACTTCACAGCACAGCCGAATAACCCACGGCTTGACGACTACTCTGGCTACTTCCATAGCTCAGATGACTTACTTAATCGAATCTGGTATGCGGGTGCCTACACGCTTCAACTTAGTACAGTATCTGCAAACAGCTCGATTCAGCGCTCGTACCTGGGTCAGGCTTCTGGCTGGGCAAACAACGCACAAGCGAATGGTCTCGGACCAAATGAAGTGATGCTTACCGATGGAGCCAAGCGAGATCGAAATGGCTGGGCTGGAGATCTTGCGGTAGCGACTAATGTTGCCCTCGTGTCGAACAACAAGGACAATCTGGCATCTGTCCGGAATGCTCTCAAGACGTGCTTTGTCCTTCAAGATGCAGATACCGGGTACTTTCCTTATGCCGGATCCCCATTTGGTGACTTCTTTCTCTCTGTGGGAGCAGGTAAGCGAGCCCAGTTTGGACATGGTGTGGATCCTTGTTGCTGATAGACTCCAAGGCTACGTTTCCGATACTTACAATCTGTGGACGATCGTCGGTTATGCAGAGTACATTCTGCTATCAGGTGATGTTGCATTTGGAAAGCAATACTGGGACCGAATTATTCGAAGTCTCCATGCCACCTACAGTTATGTCGACCCCATCACTGGACTTTTCAACGGTACCAGAGGGGCTGACTGGGGTCGAATTGGACAAGGTGGCGAGAACACAGCTTTGAACGCACTGTACTTCCATACCCTCAATTTGATGGCAAGAGTGACCAAGAGCATTGGATCGGATGGCGGAGACGTTGCGAAGTGGTTGTCAATGGCCGCGAGGATCAAAAGTTCCGTCAACGATCTGCTGTACGACGAAAAGGCGGGCTTATTCTTCGATAACACCACGTCAGCAGGCCGGTCACTTTACCCCCAAGATGGTAATGTCGCAGCTATCAGATTCAACCTCACGCAATCCGCAACCCAAGCTGTAACCATTGCTAACAACCTCTCAAATCGTCTGGCGAAGTTCGGCGCACCCGCGCCCGAACTCCCAGGAGCCATAAGTCCGTTCATGGGCTCCCTAGAAGTCGATGCTCAATTCCTAGCTACTCCTGGCGATGCTTCCCGAGCACTCAACCTGATCCGAACTCAGTGGAAGTACATGATGCAAACATTCAGCAATTCCACTTTCATCGAAGGTTATGGCTCGGATGGGAGTCTCACATACCCTTTCTACCCCGGAGGAAGCACGTTCATATCGCATGCCCATGTATGGAGCACTGGCCCGACGTACTCGCTTTTGAATCGCTTGGTCGGATTGAGAGTCAATCCAGTCGAGATTGACAGTGCAGATGGTGCTTGGGTTTTTCAGCCTTCGGTTCAAGGCTCGGCTGTGAGTTTCGCAGATGGTGGGTTCAAAACGTTCCTGGGATCTTGGTCTGCGGGATGGAAAGTTGACGGACGTCGTCTGTCTGGCTCAATAGATGTACCATCTGGACTACTCGGCACTATTTACATTCCCGTGTCTAAAGTTGGCAGTTCTGTCAAGGTTGATGGGAAGAAAGTTAGAACGTCAAATATGTCGGGAGGCTTTATTCGCGTTCCTAATGTGGCTGGTGGCAAGCATACCTTTGAGGTTCGCAACTAGCATTAATATCGTCATTTGGAAATATGGAGACCGAAGAAAATTAGTTACACTATAACTTCTTGTCCTTTGTTTTTATTTTACCACAGATCGAAAGCAGCCAGACAAACCGCCACTACCATTCAACCCGCTTTCTACAATTCATAAACAAAGTTAGAACCGCCTAACCCCTCTCAATTCCAGAAGCTCTGGCTCGAACCGTGCACACCTATCTTCTCTCGTCGCACCACATGTCCCGGCAAATGCCCAACTTACTGGACTCCAGATTCTCCTTTTCTCCTCATTCACGCAATTCTTCTTGCCCGCCTTCCAAATCCTTATGTCCACCCAATAGAGTTTTTCAATTGCCGAACATTGATTCGCAAAATGGCGATGTTGGCCACCCCGGCAAATGCCATCATATGTACACTTCATGATGTGATCGGCTTGGCGACGGGCAAGAACCGCCAACTTGGGAGCAAAACCCGAAATGTCATCGAGTGCCAGGCGTACATCGCGACGTCAAGGCGATGAAAACTTTGTGCTTCCAAGATGATTGGCGGTATTGGCATGGCTGTTGTGGTGGAAGACGTGAGTTTTGGCGTTGTGGTGAGGTGCTTGGCGGGGAGGTGGGAGGGTGTATAAGTATTTGGAGTGGAAGCTCACCATTGCAGATTGTCTGACTGCAAGTCCGAGGAGAAGTGCTTTCTGCAGGATAATTAAAATACTGTATTTGGATATCCTTGATCACGTTTCATTGGCTTGGCTATCGAGTGTTAACATGTCGGCACCTATATTGGGTTCGTCCTCGTCCAACGAGAAAAGTGTTTCGAAAGAACAAGCGGTTTCCAATCCACCAACCTCAGATAGTGATTCTGAGATACAGGATGTAACGCCTGAGTATGGATCGTATCATCATCACGTCTTTGCGAGTCCAGCGGTAGCCGAGCATTGGCGACAGATGTATGAGAAGGCGCATTATGAGGGCAGACATAGATTTGACCCTTTGTTTACGTGGAGTGCCGACGAGGAGAAAAGAGTGAGAAGGAAGGTGGGTACTCACTGGTGAGAGTCAATGAAAGGTAAATGGCTAAATATTGGGAAGATCGATCTCAGGATCATCACTTGGGCTTGGATGATGTTCATGGCCCTTGATCTCAACAGGAGGAACATCAATCGAGGTGTGTTCGACTTTGCTAGAGATTCATAGATTACTTTACCATGCTAAAAGCTTTCTAGCAATCACGGATAAAATGCTCCCTGAGCTTGGAATGAACACAAATGATTTCAACTACGGCCAGACGATCTTCCTAGTCTCCTTCCTCTCAGCTGAATTACCATCCGGTCTCATCTCCAAGAAAGTCGGTCCTGATCGGTAAGAGCACTCCCTTCCAGACTCTCACAATTGAATGCTGATTTTGAGAAAAAAGATGGATCTCATTCTTGATCGTTGCATGGTCAATCACTTCTGCTTCGCAATGTGCTTTGTCGAGCAAGGCAGGGTATTATGCTGTCCGCAGCATTCTTGGCCTCTTGATGGGTGGATTCATCGTACGTGCTCATGAGCTCACAAGCTTACATCCACACAAATTGATTGATCTGACATGACCATAGCCTGACGTTGTATTGTACTTGACATACTGGTACAAGAGTAACGAACTCCCCACTCGCCTCGCTTGGTTCTGGACCGTCTTGAGCTCCTGCAACATGTGAGTACTTTTGACCGAGCTTTCATGGTACCAGAATAAATCTCGCTAACAATATCAACAGTCTCGGCTCTCTCATCGCAGCAGGAATCTTACAAATGCGTGGTATCCACGGCTGGTCAGGATGGCAATGGCTGTAAGTCCCCAGCTTTGCTACTCATCAGCTTATTCCTTCTTCCTATTCGCACCTGCATGTCTTCTTAGCCCTCTTTAATATCACCCCTTGCTACACGAGTGGAAGGGGTACCAACGAAGCTAATACCCAATCAGCTTCCTCATCGAAGGCATCATAACCGGCACAATCGGCATCGCTTCCTGGGTAGCCATGCCCGCCAGCCCCTGCCAAACAGCCGGCCGAGGCCGCGGCAAAGGCTGGTTCTCAGAACACGAGGAGAAAATCATGGTGAATCGACTCTTGCGAGATGACCCCTCGAAAGGCGATATGAACAATCGACAAGCTGTTGGATTGCGAGGGCTGATCGCTTCATTCTGGGATTTTGATCTTTGGCCTACGTATTTGGTGAGTCCTGTCTTGCGTTCGGAAATTTTGGGGGTTTGTGATTGACCACAGAGTGCTGACATGAGTACTTAGATTGGATTCTGTGCATATATCCCGCCGAACCCGCCTGGAACATATCTCGGTCTCATTCTCCGCGAGCTGGGGTTCAATTCCTTCCATGCAAATCTCCTCACCATCCCCGGCCAGTTCATGTTCCTAATCAACGTGCGTCCTCCCCTGTCTACACCTTCCCCACGAAACCAAAGTCCAAATCCTCGCTAACCCCCACCCCCCCCTCGCTTAGCTCCTAATAATAACAAAAATATCCTCCTACTTCAAAGAACGCGCCATAATCTCCTCCACTTCCAACATCTGGATCCTGCCCTTCCTAATCGGTCTAGTAAGCCTCAAAAAAGACGCCAGTCTCTGGGTCCGCTACGGATTGCTGTCAGGATTAGTGTCGTATCCATACTGCCATGCGATCTTGGTGGGTTGGAATGCGAGGAACTCGAATACGGTGCGCACGAGAGCGGTTAGTGCTGCGCTGTATAATATGTTTGTGCAGAGTGGGAATATTGTGGCGGTTAATATTTATAGGGATGATGATAAGCCGTTGTGTGAGTTTTGCTTTTGCTTTTGTTTGTCTTTTCGCTTCACCGTCTCTTGGGATTGATTCTTGGGTATAATCAATTGCTGACGATGGAGACGTGTTAGATATCAGAGGCAATAAGATCCTCCTCGGCATCTGCTGCTTCAATATTGTGCTCTTCTACCTCGTCAAAGCATACTACGTCCGTCGCAACAAGAAGCGGGACGCTGTCTGGAATGCGATGTCTGTTGAGGAGCAGGAGGATTATATTGCTAGTACGAAGGATCAAGGGGCTAAGAGGTTGGATTTCAGGTTTGCGCATTAGAGAGGATCAGGAGAGGGGACGAGAACCGAGATGTTGACGTCGAGAAAGGATGTGGGTCGTGGGAGGATGGTCGTTTGTGGTGTGGGACAGGAGATGTTGGACTTGAAGGATCAGGGTTGTGGGAGTTTAAGACGGAACGAACTGTACTAGAATTGTAGGGGACATTTTGGTCTTCGAGTGTTATTATGAACACTTGAGTGAAAAGGAATGATGTTGTCCTCATCTTACGGGAACCACAAAATGGCCTCCGCTCAGCCACCATACCGAAAGGATGCTCTGGATCATTACTTTGCCGATGACGGGGAGAAAAGCGAAGCCCTTTCTTCGTTGCATGTCACACCGCCGCTTATCCATGGGGTCCACTTCATTTACAACAGAAAATTAAGTGACAGCCTGTAGGAATGTAATCACGTCACCCGGCTGATATTCTGGTGTGCCTCACTTGCTTTGTTTAGAAGGAGAGGGAATATCAGGATATTATGCTGCAGTAAGCGAGGTTTCGTTTAGCAAGTTTACGTGCATCTATGTTCCGATCAATGCTTCTCCTCTATCATTATAGGCATTACTGTGTACCATTTGGATGATGGTATGGAAGAATATATTTGCACAGGTTACATTGTACTGACGACGATAACTATTTTTATTTTATTTTATAAAAGACTGCTCAGGTTGGAGATTGACGAGGCTTTCAAAAACCAGTGGTAGGACACGGTAGGAATGATGTTAAATTATGGGAGTCATATCATGAGAGTAAAGATGTCTTGAGATTAAAACGTAGTTCTACACGATCAAGTAGTTTCAGTCTATCTTCAAAATCGTATCAAACTTCGCCCTTCCCACTCCCGTTCCCCATCAACGCAACTCTCTCCTCCTCGTCCTCACCACCCCTCCCACCATCCACACTCTCCCTCTCCCCCACTCCTCCAATCACCATCCTTATACCCCTTGCACCCTCTAACTCAACCCCCTCTCCCCTAGCCTCTCCCTCCCCCTCTCCCTCACCACCACAACACCACCCCTGACACCACTGCACCGCCCAAACCGCTCCCCCACCAATAACATACCCCACGAAGAACAGCGGCAACGCAAGCACCATAAACACCCCCAACGCCACCGTCCCCTGCTGAATCCTCAGCCCTCTGACCCACGATCCCTTCCCCCACAAATCCCTCAATAGCATCAACCAGCACGACAAAGCTGTCGTTGCCCAGGCGGCAGGGAGGGAGAAGAGGATCCAGAGGAGGGTTTTAGCGAGGGTGGAGAATTCGCCGTCTGTTTATCTTGTTAGTGTATGGTTTTTTGGTTTGGGTGTTTGAGAGAAGGGGTGATTGAGGACGGAAAGGGAACAGTAGGGAGATGGAAATGGAAATGGAGTTCATGCTTAGATAAAGATCCTTGGACTTGGATCTAAATTCGAGCTAGAGGTATTGGGAAGTGAAAGAGAGGATAGAAAGACTAACCTGGACCGCAGAAGCAAGCGGCTTGGATACATAGAGCTGATAGCATGAGAGAGATGATGGTTAGGAGGAGGAGGGATGTGCCGATTACGAAGAGGTGGGCGGATGTGTATTCTATTTCGGGTTTCTTTGGTGTGAGCCAGGAGTCAGCTACACTTTCACTTGCAGGCTGAGGCTGGGATGCTGGTGCTTGTGCAGGCGGTGTCGATGTCGATATCGACATTGATGCTGGTGCTGGAGCTTGATACGGCGGCGGCGGTATATCGTCTCCTCTTTTACCTCCAACCTCAACCCCATCTCCATCCTCTTCATCTCCGCTCATCAATGGCACTCCATCCTCTCCACTTCCCACTTCCTCACTTTCTACACCCTGACTTCGATCTCGACTTTGGGCTTGAGCTTGAGAACTCACAGCATCTCCTCCTTTCGCCTTCTCCACTTCCTCAACAACACCAGGCGTCCACCTCCGAACCGCATTCGTACTCAGCACCGCTATCACTCCAAACACCAGCGCGAGGAAAAGCGCCCATCCAACAGGGAGTCTATGCATGAATAATGCGTATTTGATGCATTTGGCCGTTGGGTATGGGGTTGGTGTTGGTTTGACGTAGTGGATGTGGCCGTGGGTTGTTATGTAGGGCGATGGGGCCATTTTTTGGGGGTGGTGTGGAGGAGATATGGTGTGGTATGGTGTGGTGGATTGGAGAGGGGAGTAAATTTGGTGTGCGGAAGGACGTTATGGTAAGTAGATAGATGAGTGAGAAGATCGTGTTATATTGCTTTTTGAACGCGAGTCGGCGATGTTTATTTATTGCGAGATCTTCGAGTGATAAATATATCAATTAAACGGAGGCTACGAGGACAAGGGGGCGAGGGCGCTCGTACGAGGTATGAGAAGTAGGTGACTGTAATCAAAGAAAAGGTGATGGGAATGAAAAGGTACAGTACATTCATCAAATAAAATGAAGCACCGAGAATACTTGTAACGAAGAGAAGCAGACACCAGGAATGTGGAGGAGAAGGGGCGAGGCAGGCAGTGCCTGCTGATCTCACTTCACCCCAGTCGCAAGGCTGACTTGCTGTGCCGCATCCGCACCAGCCGCACCACCAAGCTGTTGGCTGCAGGCCGTAGGCTTCCACTCGGCGCCGTAAACTACTGGATGAAGACGGATGTTCGGATGACAAGCTCACTTGGGATACTCTGCCGAGTGGCTAAGTAAATGAGGGGAGTATGTTGCTTGGGGTTTTCATCACTGATCTCATTCTCGTCACTTGACGTCAAACCGCAAATCCTTCATAAGGCAACAAGAAGTAAACTCAGGTATTGTCTCGGAGAAACGAGTACATTGCGAATGTATTCAAACGATATGTATTCCTGGTATCTTATCATCATATCTCGCATCTAGCTATTCGTCACACCGCTCGTCTGCGCTTTCTCTAGTTCATCTATCGCTTTCGTCTCTTCAGCAGCAGGAGGAGTAGTAACCTCACTACTAGTCTTGCCGTTCATTTCAGGTGCTTTCTCTTTCTCTGTCTCCTTGTCCTTTTCTTCTACCGGTGCGGGAGGTGGTGGTGGGGTGGGTGCTTTGGGTTTGGGCACGTTCTTTGCTTTGACGAGGTTCACGAGATATTCGCCTGCGTCGCCAGCGCCGTCTAAGCTGCCGATTTTGGTCTTGAAGTGTTCTGCGTCGCGAAGCATCCTGAAAAAGGTTAGTTGACTGGCTGCTTTATACAGTGTTTATTGACGTACCTCGCTTGCGCCCCCTCGCTCCCCAGCACCACATCCCCGAAGGCCTTGCCCCACTGGTCCTTATAGCTCCTGAATACAGGCTCCATGATCATCTTGACAGTCATATCTGGGAGATGCTTGCTCAAAACACGATGAAGGGTACTGGTTTCCTTGGTCAAGGTCTCCATGTATGCATTGACGCCATCCCTGCTCTGCTCCCAATTGATGAGTTTCATGGCTTTAATGTGTGCGGCAGCTCGACCGGCCATAATGTCGACAAGCTTGTCGTAGATGGATTGTTGATGTTCTAGGTAGGCTCGGCGGACTTTATCGAACTCGCCCATCAGAGAGGAAACAGCTGAGCCGGAACCAGCATGTCGACGGACGAATTCGCGAACATGGGGAATGAGACTGCTAATGAAGGATAGAGCCTGAGCAGCGAGAGCGAGATGCTTGGTAGTGATGTTTTTCAGTCCCGCAGAACGAGTGGCGCCAGCTCCGAGAATGAGCTGTGTACAGCGAGAGTTGAAGAGACTTAGGTAGGATATTATAGATGTGGCGATCTCAGATGTCATTGATGGGATGCCGGTATTGAGATGGAGGAATGAAGATAGCCCATGCAAGCAAAGTATCGCAGACACTGGCAAGATGAAAGATTCACTTTCTATGTGGGCGGAGCGAGTGGTGGCTTTTGACGGGGTTGCTGAAGGTGTAGATGTTCCCGAGTTTCCGTTTACTTGAGCGGCAAGAAGGCTTGCAACGGTATCTGGCGGTGATGGGGTAGATGGAAGCTGCCATATTTTGCTTCCTGAAGTCCACGCTTCAGCATCTTCAGTACTCGCAGACAGTATCCGGGTGAGTTCCTCATTATCTGCATCTGTGAAGTCCTTTGCATTCCACGGATCTGCTTCCATCCCAGTTGCAAGTGCTTGACGTTCTGTTTCGCTCATTTGTTGTACAAAGTCCTTAATGTGACCATTAACGACGTTCTTCAGAGCTGTACCACTTCGCCCCGACACTGCTTCGCACTCATTGGCAAAGAGGAGGTTCAAAGTGAAATATCTCAGGAAGTTCTCGACCGAAAGGTGGGTGCTCTGCTCGGATCGAACCCTGAGAACCTTTACAATCTTATCCTGTGCAATATCAACTGCTTGACCGAGAAGATTCGACATGTCGAGCGCTTGATGCATTTCTTCCTGGATCTCGCGTCCGGAATTGGGTTTCGATGGGGCTGAGCCGAGTCGGCCATCGATTGCCGCCATATTTGGACTTCGTGGAGGTGATCTCATTCCAGAAGCAGGTTCTCCAAGAGTGCTGGTCACGTCAAGTAGCACCTTGACTTGCGTTCCAAGCCTCCTTAACGTCTCACCAACTCCAATATATGTCTTCTTGAGAAGCTCTTCGGCATCTTCAGGTTCGAGTGCACGAAGGTTCCGTGCTAGGATTGATGACTTCTCCTGTTGCGTCTTTTGCCGTCCACCTCCCATTGTAGAAGCAGACATCATCGAATCTGCATCATCATCATTTGAAGCTGGGAGTGGCCGCCTTATGATGCTTCTCAGCTCTCGCAGGACTGCTTCCCGGTAGGCTGTCGTAGCAGGTGAAGTGTGTCGAGCACGATGCAGTCCACTCAAGTTCCCCAGCAACTCTGTTCTGAACTGGTCACTCATCGCTAAGTATGCCGGATATGCAGAAGGCTCCCGATTATGACCACCTCTCGATCGTTGGGAAGCACTACTCCAGCGTTGTAGCGTGTCGGGTGTAGAGACTGACTCCACATGATGCCGAAGATCACCAATCAAAGCGTTCAAAAATCTAGTTTCGTATGTCTTGCCGATCCGTAACCGCAGCAGATCGAGGTCATTATTCACACCATTCAAAGCTACGGCTCCTCGGAGATCTCGCAATTGGATCTTGTTGCTCTTGCTGGTCACTCCGGATATAAGCTTTTCCAAGCCATCAATTGCGTCCAAAGCCTTGTCCACATCGCCTTCATCAACCAAAGATTCGCAGTTCGCAAGTCCTTCAACAATCTGTTTTAATTGCTGCACAGCATCACTCAATTGCTTAAGGTTCTCTCTCCGCCGTTTCTTTTTGACGATGTTCAGACCTCCAACAGCCATTTCTTCATCTAAAGTCGCGAGTTCTTTTCGTAGAGCTTTGATGCGATCCACAGACTCGGCTGCTTCATGGTGAAGTTCCCTTAACGAGCCTAAGGCTGCAAAGAAAGAAGTCGAAGCTGTCGATATCGAGGAGATCAAGTGGACCTCAATGGTATCCATATACCATGAAAGTTTCTCTTGAAGGATAGCATTGGTTGCTAGAGCTTTCCGTTGTCCTACAGCAACTCCATTCGAAGCTCTCCTTTCATCGGGAGATCCAGGCGCTGGCTTGACCACTTCTGACCTTTCACTCACCACATCGAATGTCCGAGGATTCTCTAAGTGGAAATCCTCCTCAAAATAAACGTTCGGTATTGTTGATAAGGGCGTGGTCGCATGTGCAGCCCTCCTGCCTGGCCCCCCACTTGTCCGCCGTTTTATCGACGGTGATTCGATAGACGATGCCAGAGATGCCAATGAAGCTTTTCGAGATAGATTCGGTCGACTTGCTGATTTGCGATCCAAGTCCAAGAGGTCCGAAAAGTCATCGTTCTTGCTCTTCCTAAACAGCTGCGTTCCACCATCATCTTCATTGTCCTTCGCTCGTTGTAATGCTTCGTAGAGTCCTCCAACTTGGCTCAAATATGGCTTGAACTCGGATGGGTCGACGTGGGGGATATTAGTGAGAGTTACAGGAGGAATGTCTCGAGCAGTTGGAGGTTTATGTGCGCTCGAGGCTGGAGCGGATGTATGTGGTATTAAGCCCGTACGAACGATTGGAGGTTGTAGAAGTGTGGAGATAGCTGAAAGTGTTAGTAATTGTATTATGGTCCCGAGGGGCAGACCTACCATTTTGGCTGGATTCGTTCAGGCCGTGCCAATGTGATGCCGTGTCTAATGTTCCCCCTATTGAATGTATTGAGCTGGCTGTAGAGCCTCGTCTGGGTTGAAACCTCCCACTAGAACCAGGCCTTCATGCTGTCAGTAACCATCACTGCGCAGACCATTTCGATATCACTAACCTCGGAAAAGGGTATTCGCCTCGAGAAGGAGTTGGTGAGGCGGGCGAAAGACTGTCGATTGAATATCGCGGCGCCGGAGATGCCATATTGGTCGAGGCCCCGTACTTGGTTCAAAGTCTGGACTGGTGATTCTGCACCCCAACTATATCTCGCAACCTCCAACCTCCCCACAACAATCTGGGGGAGATTTATCTGTGGGTGTCACCTATCGTGGGCGATTTCCGTTGTGCTGGCTGGAGTCGAATAGAGGAATCGCTCAAAGGCCACGGGGCCTGGGCCTGGGCACAGTCAACGCGCTTGTTGACGAATCGATGGATCACTATCTGGGTATCATTGCATAGGAAACACTGGCGCTGGGCGATGCGAAATATTCGTAGTGAGGGAGGTCGTGAGCATATTATCGTCGGATGTTTCGTTGTTTCTTCACAATAACCTCGTCTGGTCCCGAAGCTCTGGAGTCTTGTCTTTGATGTGACGGCCGAGTCGGGCTTGGACTGGACGGGCTGGGCTTTGGGTCGGCTTCTCCAGCCTTTACTGGCCGACAGTGAAGCATGGGTGGACAGGGCGAATGACAGGGGGGTTCAGCGCTACTGCAAGCACTTTACAGCAGCCATGCCAAGCCCATCTCAGACGCGCTTTCGCGACTATTGAACGCGTTCTCCTTTTCTTTTCGCGTCGGACACTGACCCTCTTCCCCCTCTATTCTCCCTCAACATCAACACTTCCTGCATTTGACGACGACGACTACCACATCAAAAAAAGAATACTCTCTTGCATCTCGCAGACGCTTAGTTCCGTTGTCATATCTCCTCTCGGCCTTTGTTCTTTCTTGCAAGGTTTGGACTGTTGACTTGCCCCTAAACCCCTTTTCTGGATCCGCGACTTCACAATGGACCACCGATCAGTTTACAGCTTATCTGTTCTCCCTCCCGATGACGAGGGTGATGATACGCGCCAGCAGATACAGTCGCAGTTGATGCAGTTCATTCTGCAATTCAGACTCGAGAGCGTTTTCATCTATCGGTCAGTGTCCTGTTGCTTCCGCAGAATAAAGTCTGACCCTAGATAGCGACCAAATCCGCGAAAATGTTCTTCTCAAGCAATACTACTGCGATGTTGATGTTGGACACTTGATCTCTTTCAACGAAGAGTTAGCACATCGCCTAGTCACAGAACCAGCAGAGATTATCCCACTCGTAAGGTCCACGTCGGGCTCTAGCAGTCATCGCTGACAGAAAGCAGTTCGAAGCAGCACTAAAGAAATGTACTCATCGAATTGTGTACCCTTCAACGAAAGAAATTACTCTCCCAGAACATCAGCTCCTGCTTCACTCCTCAGCAGGAGACATCTCGATCCGAAACCTAGACGCTCTTACCATCTCCCGACTTGTTCGCGTGCCAGGAATTGTCATTGGTGCATCAGTCCTATCTTCTAAAGCGACAGCACTTCACATCCAATGCCGGAATTGCCATCAGACAAAGATACTCCCCGTAGCAGGCGGATTTGCTGGAGTCTCGTTACCAAGATATTGCGACAGAGTCAAGGCTCCAGGAGATGATGCATGCCCAATGGACCCATATATCGTCGTTCACGAGAATTCGCAATTCGTTGATCAACAGATCATCAAGCTACAGGAAGCACCAGACCAGGTTCCAGTTGGAGAGCTGCCCAGACATGTTCTCATTTCTACTGACAGATACCTCACAAATCGTGTTGTACCTGGATCACGCTGCATGATTACTGGTATTTTCTCCATCTACCAGAACAAACAATCCAAGGGATCCAGCACAACGTCAGCAGTAGCTATTCGAACTCCATATCTCCGAGCAGTTGGCATTCACAGCGACGTTGACCACACAGCAAAAGGAAATGCCATCTTCTCGGAAGAGGAAGAGCAAGAATTCTTGGAAATGAGCAGACGGCCTGATCTCTACACCGTCTTTGCAAACTGTATCGCTCCATCGATTTACGGAAACCAGGATATCAAGAAGGCAATCGCATGTTTACTCCTCGGTGGTTCGAAGAAGATCTTGCCAGACGGAATGAAACTTCGTGGAGATATCAACGTGCTCCTACTCGGTGACCCTGGAACAGCAAAGTCCCAACTCTTGAAATTCGTCGAGAAAGCCGCCCCAATCGCCATCTACACTTCCGGAAAAGGTTCCTCGGCAGCTGGTCTCACAGCTTCCGTTCAACGTGACCATACAACTAGAGAGTTCTACCTTGAAGGAGGAGCTATGGTTTTAGCCGATGGAGGTGTAGTCTGTATCGATGAGTTCGACAAGATGCGAGACGAAGATAGAGTAGCCATTCATGAGGCCATGGAACAACAAACAATCTCTATTGCCAAAGCAGGCATTACTACTATTCTCAATGCCCGTACTTCAGTCCTCGCAGCTGCTAACCCCATTTTCGGACGGTACGATGATCTCAAGACACCAGGCGAGAATATAGATTTCCAAACCACCATTCTCTCTCGTTTCGATATGATTTTCATCGTCAAGGATGAACATGACCGAGGAAGAGACATCAAGATCGCCAAGCACGTCATGGGTATCAACATGGGCGGAAGAGGTGTCGAAGAGCAAGCTGAGGCCGAAATTTCCGTTGACAAGATGAAGCGCTACGTCAGCTACTGCAAATCGTGAGTTCCCCTTCCCAATCCCATGCTCAAATCATACCCGGAAACACAAAAGCTAATATCATCCCAGCCGCTGCGCCCCCCGCCTCTCCCCCGAAGCCGCAGAGAAACTCTCCTCCCACTTCGTCTCCATCCGCAAACAAGTCCACGCGGCAGAACTCGAAGCCAACGCCCGCTCCTCCATCCCCATCACCGTCCGCCAACTAGAAGCCATAATCCGCATCACGGAATCCCTCGCCAAACTCTCCCTCTCTCCTATCGCCACAGAACAACACGTCGACGAAGCGATCCGCTTATTCCTCGCATCTACCATGGATGCCGTGAAAATGGGATCCGGACAGGGAAGCAAGGAGTTGAACGACGAGGTCAATAAGTTGGAAGAGGAGCTGAAGAAGAGGCTGCCGATTGGATGGTCTACGAGTCTGCAGACTCTCAAGAGGGAGTTGTGTGATGGGAAGGGGTATAGTGAGCAGGCGCTGCAGAGGGCGATTACGGTGTTGCAGAGGAGGGATACGGTAACGATCAGGGGGCAGGGGAGTCAGATATATAGGAGTGGTGCTTGATTTTCCCTCTTTAACTTTCTTCTGTCCTTCGCAGCCAGACTCTTGCTTGATTAAGCCTGCCCTGCCCTGGATAAGGATCTTGTTTCCATTCGCTAAGATTGGTCGCTTGGTAGTTTGGTCGTCTGGATGTTTGAATGTTTGCTTCGAGTCAGTTTGTTTACTGACTGTCCCGCTTCACTTGGGGATTTCGACGTGTCCATCGTGGACGAGGATGTGGCTGAATAAGCCTCGAAGAATGGAGATTGGGCGTTTGGAGTTGGGTTGGATCACGCTATGGATGGATGGGTGGATGTCTTGAATGCACGAACAATTAGGATTACGAAGCAATGGCTAGCGGATGCGTGGAGGATTGGGTGCGTTACATGGATACCTTATGTAGGTAGGTAGCTTAGCTTAGCTTAGAGTCGAGTAATTGAATCATGAATAATACAAGATCCCAACTCAGAGAGAGAGAGAGAGAGAGAGAGAGAGAAACATGTGTTACAGTATGTCGAGTGCTTCCTCTCCCTAGGTAAAATAGTATTCGCTAGAATGTGCCTCTGATCTCTCCCCCGCCTACAGGATCACCAGAGATCAACAATGGCTTGACGGAGCGTAGAAAAGGGTGATATGACGGGGATACTGCAGCATAGTAAAAATTCGTACTGGACAGAACAGTAGAAAGGGCAACAACCGTAGATTAGTTTGTCTTTAGAATCTCGTATCTTCATCTTCATCTTGTCCTTTATTAAGTAAATGCAGCGAAAGTAACTGTCTTTTCCCCTTCCAGCATTTCTCTCCCAAATCTCGTTCGTCTGCACCCGCTTCGCTAACGAGAGACCACCTCAGCTGAGCTTGCTTTTGACCTCGTGACTGGCTACCTATCTTTCTTATACACGCTCCCAAAATCTGGACTCCACTCCAAAACCCCACGCGCCAATCTATGAATGCATCTAGTATGCCTATCGCTCCCTGATCTGATTGAGATCGAGACTGAAACGCGGCGCTGTATGAAGACATTGATCGTATGCATATGCATATGCATTACCAGCATCTGCAAGCTTTCCCTCGTGCCAGCCTGCATGCTGATTGTTCAAATTTTTTAGTTAATGGAGTCAATAGCCTCTTGGCTCGTGACCCCGTCGAGGCATTCAAACGCCCGATTTCGCCTGCCAAATATTCCTACACAACCAATAGAAAATCGGTATCCTTTTGAACCACTCCCGCCTGACTTCACTTCCCAGTCGCAGCCACCGAAGCCCTAGCCGTCGCTTCTCCCGGTGGGGCAGTCTGCACCCTCTTCGCATCCGGCTCATCAGGAAGTGCGTTTTCCGAGCCACGCTTCTTCTCTTTGTCTGCTTTGGCAGCTGCTTCTTTCTGTGCCGTACGCCTTGCCTCTTTATCTTTCCGTTCGTTCTCTTTCCGGAGGGCTTTCGATTCGAATTCGTGCCAGTCGCCTTCGAGGAGAGCGAGTCTGTGGAGGTGCATGTTAGTGTTTGAAGAGTGGATGGAGAGAAAAGGGGAAGTGGAAGACTTACTCGGTAGCTTGTCTCGCCTGGGGCTCTTCGGTCGTGAAGTAAGGGTGCTCCAAGACTTCGGAGGCAGAAGGGCGTTTTGCGGGATCGTATTGCAGCATTGCCTCGAGGATCTCGTAGGCGGCTGGTGTGACTCGTTCTTTGTATTTTTCGGCAAAAATGTTGGGTCGACGAGCCGAGGGACGGAGAAGTGCAAACCAAGCCATGTCGGTGAGACCAGGCCATATCGACTTGGTCGGTGTACCGAGGATGGCATAGATCTTCTCCAATTGACTCATTTCAGTTCCATCACCTGGGAAGATGGCATGCTTGGTGAAAATCTCAACTAGTACGCAGGCCGCACTCCAAATATCGACTGCAGGTCCATATTGAGTCTCGCCGAGTAGGAGTTCTGGAGATCGATACCAGATGGTGATGACTCGATTAGTATAATCAAGCTGACGGCGTTTGGCATAGAATCTTGCGAGACCAAAGTCTGCAATCTTCAATTGCCCTTCATTGCTGACGAGTATATTCGCGGCTTTGATATCTCGATGGAGAACACCACGTCGATGGAGATAATCGAGCCCCTCGAAAAGCTGCTTTGCAAGATGCTTCTTGTGTGCAGCTTCCAACTTGAACGTAGGATGGTTTAACAAGCCAGTCAAGTCGTGCGAAAGGTATTCGAAAACCATAAAGCAGTCGTTCTTCTCCACCATGACCTCCCGCATATTGACAATGTTTTGGTGCTTGAGTGACTGGAGAAGCTTGATCTCCCTGACCGCTGTGACTGGAAATCCATCTCGCTCGCCTTCCATCCGAATCTTCTTCAATGCTACCATCTCCTTCGTGTAAACATGTATAGCTTTGAAGACTTTGCCGTATGTCCCAGATCCAACAACAGATTCATTACCTGGCTTCCGATAGTAAACAGAGTCGGACTTCTTGAAATCATCAGTGAGTTGAGGTCTCTCCTTGAGACGTTTCATGATCTTCTTGACCTTTCGAGTCGTTGGAGCAGGTGGCTGCTTAGGGAAGTTCTGTTGTCTGGCTGAAGCAGGCTCAGTAGGGATGTTTCGAGAATTGGGTCCACGAGGACGATCCGGACTGAATTGAACATTTCGAGCTGGTCCAGCATTCAACTTCTGCGAAATTTCCAGCTTTGGTGTTGTTGGAAGAGTTTTCGATTTCCCTGCCAGAGAAAAGCTAAATTTGGAAGCGTTCTGCTGCTGACTTTGCGGTCCTGTTGGAGGAGGTCGATTGGGCGGCGGCATCTTCTCGTCGTCCTTCTTCTTGCTCGCATCCTTGTCTTCAACTTGTAGATCCTTGGAAGGACGGAACAGGTCCTCGGCATCCTCATCTTCCTCAACAGGTGCTTGCTTGTGTTGAGGAGTTCCTACTTGAGAACCAGCTTGGGACCCCACCACCGATCCAGCTCGAGACCCAGCATTCTGGGTAAGCTGTTGTGGAGGTGAGACGTGCTGTGGAGTAATGTTCCCAGAGTTGTTGATATGTTGTCCACGACCAGCACCGGTTTGATGATTGAAGTGCTGATTCTGAAAATGTCCTCCTCGTCCTCCGCGGAAATCACCACGGCCACCTCTCTGGTTGAAATGATTACCTCGAAACCCTCGTTGGTTGCCTCGGAAGTTGTTCTGGTTATACTGCGCATTCATAGGTCCCGATGGTGCCTGATAAGGAGGGGACTGTGCTTGATTGTAGAAGTGGTTCTGGTTTTGTGGACCAGTTGGGTAATTCGGTTGCTGTGGCTGCTGGTAGTTCTGGGGGTATTGACTATAACTGGTCAGCTAGTACACATCTTATGGAGTCGTGGTACTTACGGTTGAGGGGAGAATTGCTGGTGGCCATAGTTGCCTCTCCCAGCAGAGTAAGGAGACTGAGCTTGAGGTGATCCGCTGTAATGTGAATTGGGGGTCATCTGATGCTGTGGCGATTGTGAGTATTGTCGAGGGTCAACGGGTGGTCCCTGTTGGTACTGTGGTTTCAAGGGAAAAGCAGCCTGCATAGGATTGGCATTGTAGCCATGACCATAGAAGTTTCCTCGGCCATTCATCTTATCCGACTTGACTTCAATGCTGTTCGCGCCCGAAGCGGCAGCGGGGGCTGTCGACGCAGAAGTTCTATTCCCTTTGACTTCGATGCTATTTGCGCCTGATGCAGTTGGAAAAGATGGTTTACCCGATTTCGCCTTGCCTTTGGCCGGCCGAAAATCGTCTCTTGGGTAGTCGTCCCTCGAGCCCCGTCTGCCACCTCTATCTCCTCGAGGTGATTTGCCACCACGCTGGTCTTTGGGGAATCTGGGACCACGCGGGGAGGGTTGTCGAGCACGATTTGGTGGTCCAAAACGGTCAAAGCTAGGGGATCTTCGGCCAGCACCTGGTGAACGCTCCCTTTTTGGATCCTTACCTCGAGGCTTCTCGATTGGTGAGCGATCTCGTTTTGGCTCCTTTGCCCGCTCGTCCTTATGCTTGCTGAATGGTGACCTATCGCGATGTTTCTGTGATGGTCTTGCCGGTGATCTCTCCCGTCTTGTGTTATCGGGTTTGGGGAATGGTTCGCGTCTGTCGCGTCTTGGACTGGGAGACCGGCCACGTCTGTCAAAAGCTCCAGACTCTCGGTTTCTTTGCTTGCCCTCGTTGTGGATATCGGACTGCCTTCGATCAGGAGAGTCTCGTCGAGGTGGAATCGGAGATCCTGGTCGGCGTTTCTTGTCGGCCTTCGAGGGTGGTCCTGACCTATGTTCCGATCTCGATGGGCTACGTGAGATGTCTCGTCTTGACTTCTTGTGTCCTCGTGGAGAAGGACTTCGGCTCTTGCGGCGCTTTACTGATGAAGGTGAGTGGTGTGTGATGCTTCGTTTTGGCTTTTCGGGTCCTCTTGTGTCCAGCAGCTCTCGTCCTCTGTTGCGTTCACGCACCTCGTCCCTCGAATCTCTAATGGGCGATCGTGAACCTCTCCTTCTATGCTCAGGGCTCCGATCGCGAGGCCTATCACTCTGAGTAGTAGCTCTTGGTTTGGCAGGTGTGCGGTCCTTGGATTCCCTCGAATCTCGACGAGGCGAACGTCGTCGGTCGTGATTGAATTTGCGGTCGCGCGATGGCGATGGTGACCTTCTAACTCCTCGATCAACTCTTCCTCGATCTCTGCGGTCGTCACCGTGGCTCCAGGTATCAATCATGTCGACATACCTGCCTGGTCTGGCGGGTCTGTCTGTCGTGGGAATCTGTTGATGACGGGATCGAGGTTGAAGAGGGAGCCTTTCGGTGATGCTTGGATGAGACGACGGCATTTGCCCTTAGCCGAACCAGGCGCCCCAGATACCAGAACGAGCCTGCAAGCAGTTTGCACACCTGATTGATAGGGGCAGAGGAAATGACAGAGAAAACAAAAACAAAATATCCGCAGTCGCAAAGCGGCGTACTGTGAGTGCGAGGAGATGCTCTTACTGTAGAGACCACCTACCGTGGTGTTCTTTTCTCATTTCTCGAGAATCGAGATACTGTGACCTTGAGCCCCTGCAGCTGCCAGAGCCGCATCCTTAGCGCCAACCTCTGCCCTGCTCCTCCCCCATCAGAATTCATTACGAGTCTCACGAAATAGGTTATCTACGGTGCGCAAAAGCGCGAGCAAAGCAGCTCCAGAGCCAAACAATAGCAGTAAATAGTTTTCCCTCCTCTTCCGCATCGTGCTTGTATCCTCAGCCTGCGTACGGCTCGAGTGAACAAATGCGTCCCCCGTCAGGGTGGGGTAACATAATGTCCGCACTGGTGTGCAGGTACAGAGTAATATGTCTGCCAGCGCATCCTGGATGCACTTTTTCATGATCATAGTCTTGGCCATAGATGTAGGGCCATCCTTGTGTCCATGTGCCGGGCTGTTAACGTTGTTGATGGGTTCAGGTGCAGCGAAAGTCGTTCAGACGACCTGCTGCCCAAGCTACGGCTTTGCTGGCCGTGGTGGTTCAGCAGTAGTCAGTATATTCTTGAATCCTCCTCCGCGGAGGGAGTCCGAAGCAACGAACTCTTCCCTTTGTAGAGACCACCATATGCTGTGCTCGTATTGGCAGAGCTTGATCAGTACGCCCTGTTTCCGCACGCGGGGATTTTGATGCTTCCGACAATTCCAAACCATGAAATTAGAAGGGCGTATAGCTGGTGAGGGTCGTATATCCAGTACTGCCATCTTTCTTGCCCGTTATGGAGGCTTTCAGAGCCAGAAGGCGGCAGGATGCCAAACCGCAAGCGCGCCAGGAACATTGCCATTTCAACACGACAGCACGTTCATATATATGACGTAGAGCACCTGCATGTGGGAAATAAAGAAGAAGCGTATGAAGCCCGAAAATTCCTTCGCTTGACCTTGTATCCCTTGATAGATCATAGCCCAAAACCTCGTCAGTGGGAACGGGTGCTTCGATGGAGATTTGGCGCTGCTGCTACCGCATACTCTTCAGTACTGTTCGTAATCGAATCATGACGGGCGTCACCACGCAAGAGACTGTCGATCCTGAGGAGGAGCGGAGCAAGCTGGTATCAACTTGATCTCAGACCTCGAATACTGCTAACGATGAGGGTTTTACGACGCCATCATCCTCCACAGTACAGCAGGGCCATACAATGGAACTGCATACCCATTATCTGCCAGATTCGACGTGTATCGCGGCCGAGGACAGCGCTCGTCAAAGGCGCGCGCATCTTGCTTCAGTTAGGGAGACTGGGGGGATGGACGTGAAAGAGCGGTCGTTGTTCGATCGGCAATCTGGCTTCCAACCTTCTATCTGCTGAGCCGCGACTTTGAATAGATCACGCCCTGCTTTGCTCGTTAGATGTCCAAGGAAACTGTGCGACATGTGCTTCCTGTGTTGAAAAGACAGTGATGATCCCCCTCCCATAGTCGCTGTTTGGATGCTTCGTGTGGAGAGAACGTCAAGTCAGGCAGGTTCCAGGTTGTCACCATTAGTTTTCGCACTAGCTTCACCGCTGCTCGAAGCAGCGCTCTCGCCTCTTTCTGCCATTGCGACTCTGGACAACAACCCCTGTCAAAATGGAAGTCTCTGGATCTGGGTCAGTTCTTACAAACTCCTTCTCATCTTCGCATAATACCACTCTACAGGACCTACCATCCGCCTGCTCCGTCGATCCTACAAAGCAACAAGTGACGTCGAAATTCGGTATGAATTGACAGAATCGCAATGCTTTCAGAATGACTGAACAGAAGAGGTCGACCGACCCAACCTACTTTACTCTTTCTAAAGTGAATGATTCAAATATGCCAACCTGATATCATATCTTCACAGAGTACCCCATAAAGTTAGATGATCAGTTCATCAGGCAGGTAAGGGCGCTTCTCAGGAGCTTTTCTTCGAGCCAAAGACTTGAATCAGAGCAACCTGGAAGTCGGATCACACCGAGCAGATCAGTGTGGCCGGCTAGTTTCTTCAAGGCCAAGATGACGATGGAAATTGATGCTATTATTTGACGTTCATACTATTTCTCCACCAATGATAATGGTTTGTCAGAGGTGTCTGTCACGCACATTTATACGCAGACCAGAAGAGATGTTTCCAATCTACTGCCGATTTACACACCTCTCGAATTCAACGCGGTCAAGTGGCATGTACTGACCAAGAGTATAATCAGGGGATTCTTCACATGATAATATTTATTCTTTGGGATCTTGATGAGACCTTCTCGAACTCTCAGACTCCCCAGAACGAGATGTCTGCTTACTACCCAACCCAGTACTCGGCTCTGACTTTCTCATCTGCTCTTTCCACTTCCTCTCATCCTCCTTGCTCATATCCTTACTCCACTTTATCTCCTCGCCGCTTCTCTCCTTCGCCTTATTCGCTTCCTCAACTCTCCTCATAACCTCTGCAACCCTCTCCGCTTCCTCGGTCCTCGCCACCTCCTCAGCTCTCTTCTCCGCCTCCTCCTTCTTCTTCTGCTTATATCTCCAATCATTCGACTCTTTCAACTCCTCAGTCTCCTCATACTCCTTCGGTGATATCTCTAACCACTCGTAATCCTGCCACAGAGGGTGTTTCGGTCTCTCTTCCCTCCCATCGTCAGACATGTACATTTCATCCTCCGTAGCTGGCGTGTCCTCCCCCGTTTGCGGATCGACGTAACCCCAAAGCATCATGCCCATAATATGGTTCTTCAGATCTAGACGTCTGCGCACCGCCTCACGAACAACAAGCTCATCCGGTCGATACAAATGCACCCGTCCCTTTCCCCATCCTTCCAAATGTCCAGTCCCGATTTCCTCTGGCGGGATCCCAAAAATCGAGTACTGGCGATGCTCAGGCTTAACCTCCCAATCATACCTAACAGCCGCCCTAAAAACCTCCCCCAGATCCGTAAACGCCGTCCTCTTCAGCATCTTACACAAGGGCGTCAAGCCTCTCTGTCCCAACATCAATTTCCTAAGATGGTCCTCGCCAGGTCCTTCGATGGGGTCGTTAAACCGCATGTCCAACTTCACCACAAACATCTGGATGTTGAAGAGATCCAGCGCAGTGAAATACTCGCTATGCATGACCTGCGCGCGCCGAGCACTCGTCGCGATATCCATCACCAGCCACATCTTCTTCAGCGCGATGTTCATTTCTGGCGGCATGCGATGGCCCTGTCTAGCCATGCAAGCCAGTATATCGCGGACTGTCTTCTCGCGATGGACGACCATCTGTAGCCAGCGGAGACTGGGGACCATGCGGATGGCGTTTGGTTTGGTTGGGTGAGGACGTTTGGCGGGGTCGGGGATGCAGAGAGATTCGTAGAGGGTGAAGGCGAAGATGCGGGATGAGGAGGGGGCGAGTGTGGAGGCGCAGAGACGCATGGTGTGGGTGAGGTGGCCGTTCACGATGTCGTTGACGTCTTTGTGACTGGAGTAGAGCGAGAGTAGGGATTTTGGATCCATGTACTTGACCAGTTCGATGACCAATTCCGGACTGTTGCTAATTCGAACGAAGAAATCCCTTTCTTTGCGCTTGGGATATTCTTCCCCATCAAGCTTCTCCTCATCCTCTTCCTCTGCCGATTTCTTCTTTGACTTGAGGCTTTTGGTAAGGATGTCTACGGCAGGCTCGATACCAGTCTGTGCGATAGCTTTGGTGCTGATCTTGAATCGCGCCTCTTCCGCTGCTTTGAGCGCTTTTTCTACTGCCGGACCTGTCTTTCCCGTCACGAACGCGCGGTGGAATTGATACATGACGAATTCGTCAATTTTGGGTGCCCAAGGGAGGGAGCCGTAGTCTTTGGGTATTGTCCCATTATTACCCTTATCTGACGCAGTATGCTCTGAATCGGACTCAGCCTTAGCTTTTCCGATGTCTTTGCGGTCCATTTCTGCTGTTGGTGGTTGGTCGAGTGAGTTGGAGTAGACTTGAGGTCGGTCTCAAGATGTCTGAAATTTTCGAGAGGGTTTCGTGACGCTTGCTAGGTTATAGAGCTTATCGAGATTGAGTTCGAGGTTCTGAGTAACTTTCGAGAAAAGGTGAGCGCGAAGTAAGGCTCAAATTGAAGTTTAGCGGCAATGCCAGAGAGTAAACAATGAATTTGGCTGGGCAGATTCGCTTAGACGCAGCCTCGGCAACCCAACACACCTTACCCTTCTGGTAAAGGTAGGTAGTTCATGTCGGTCAATATAAGATGATAAAAGAACTGAGTGACATTCAGACAGTTTCGTCGAGAATTCTAAATGATGTATGGCAAGCACTGGCTGTCTTTCGTATAAATATTGAGTAAATTCAAAAGCAGGGGAGATTTCACAAACACAAGTGAAGTCAATAATATCATTCATAATCATTTCATAAACGCCATGCCATTCCTCCAAGGTACACCCAACGATGGCTGTAACTCCTTTCCCTCCACCAGACCAGGATATGAATCGGCTGTCTCTCAGTATCGCTCGGGTATTCATCTTACACTTCATCTTCCGTCGCTTCTCATCGCTCAAGCTCATCCACTGGGATATCATCCAAATCCTTACCAACAATGGCTTCGGCTACCTTCCAGATCTGGATGAGATTGTCTTCAGCTGCACTGCATACAACCCATGGCTCATTGACATTCCAGCTGAAATCGGAGAGATGGTTTGTGTGGCCACCATGCATGAACAGACTGTAAAGAATTAGCAAGAGTCTTCAATTTGTCAGAAGCACTTACAGCTCAGGAGGTCCATCTTCTTGATCATCTGGCAATTGTTCCTCTCCAACTCGGCTTAGATCCCAGAAGATAACACGACGATCGTATCCACCACTTCCGAGGATCGACTCTTCGTGTGGGTGCCAGGCCAGAGATGTAACAGCGTCTCCATGACCCTCCAGGGAATGGAGCTTATCTTTGAGATTCCTCAAGTCCCAGATACCGATAGTCTTGTCAGCGGACGCGGTAGCGAGAACGTACTCAGATGCGTGATTAAAGGCCAGAGCGTTCACAGCATCGGTATGGGCGTCACAGGTGACGGATGCCTCTTTGAGATCGCCTTGTCGCACATCGAGAATTTGGAGGGTGCAGTCATCGGAGACCGTTCCGATGAGAGACTTATGTAATGGGTGGTATTGAACGTCATTCACAACGGCTTTGTGGTGCGTGTAGATACGGGCGGCCTTTACGTGATTGTCCTTTCCGCTCATGGTTTTCAAGTCCCTGGAAAGGTCAGCAAAACTCATATCAGATAGACTTAGGACTTACCATAATCGAACCGTCTTGTCCTCACTACCAGTCGCAAGCTTTCCAGCCTCATGAGGATTCCAGCATAGTCCAAACCCTTCGCTTTTGTGACCAATGAGTTCCGCTTGAGGAGATACAACACCCTTGGGAATACTACTATGCTTCGTACGGTCAAAGATCAAAACCCTTCCTCCAGGAGCCATTGTGGCAATGATGTTTGGATTCTGTGGTTGGTATCTCGCCTTGTTGACCTCTCCAGGGTGATCAATCTTCTGCTCAATGTTCATTTTGATTGCGGCTTGTTCCCCGTTGGACGAGTTTCCATAGCCACCAATTTCGCCTCTCTGCTCATCATAATCGTGAGGATTTGGGGTGATGTTCTTAGGGATCTCGACGTTTGCGATTTGGAGGTAGTTTTGTGCGTCGTTTGAAGTGTGGGTGCCAATCAGCAGTCGGTGGATGGTATAGTTCTTGCCCGCAGGCCTAGGAGAATGTTAACATTAGGTAGAGATTTGGGTAGAGGTATGACTTACTCCTTCTTGTCGGGAAACCATTGGGTCGTCAAGGTCGGCCATTCCAGCGCAGTACTTCACTTGTCAGTAAAGTCTAGCAAGAACATGTCCCGACTTACCTCAGTATCATGTCATAGAGGAAAGGACTGTTCTTCTTCCATGTCTTGTATTCTGTGACCATATCAGCTCAAATTCCCAGTCTAGTGGAACAGTACAATCATACCTTCATTGATGATCTTCTGCTCAGTATCGGCATCCTCTGGATCAACGCGGGGGACTAAGTAGTGTTAGCAGACAGTGCGCTCGTATAGATGGAAAGCAAACAGACCATTGGAGTCCAGATCCATATCAACATCTACTGGGTCTTGTGCCATCTTTGCGGATTGCTGGAGAAGCTGTGGTGGAAGACAAGTGAGGGTGAGGATAGTCAGACGGCTCTTTTGAATTGAATCGCGTAGAGACAGACGCGACTTTCAGTTGGTGCAAGTGCAGCCTCTTCTCCAAATCTTGGCATTGCGGCCCGTGCTCTCAAGGCTGAGGCTATGACTTGACTTGACTCTCGACGTCTTCCATTCTTCTTCTCCCTTTGCGAAACCCCAAATCAATCACAACACACCACTACAAAGGTCATCAAGACCACGAAAAGGATCACGCGAGACGGTTCTTCCATCTCGTCGCTGTCCAAGAAGTTGCGTAATTGAAAGCGCACTCGACCAAGGTGAATAGACGCAGCTCCCGGTAACAGGAAGCTACTCTCGCCATCACCAGCTATTACTCTAGAGTCATTCGACTCATCAACACCACCACCAAACATAAAAAAACACTGCGCACACTGCGCAACACTCGGCCATCATGGGTGTTCCTAAGTTCTTCAGATGGATGAGCGAGAGATACCCCGCTATCTCGCAACTGATTGCAGAGAATCGCATTCCGGAATTCGACTGTCTGTACCTGGACATGAACGGTATTATCCACAACTGCACGCACAAGGACTCAGACGATGCCATGTTTCGAATGACCGAGGAGCAGATGTTCATTGCCATCTTCAATTACATTGAGCATCTGTTCGGCAAGATCAAGCCTAAGCAGCTCTTCTTCATGGCAATCGATGGTGTCGCGCCCCGAGCAAAGATGAACCAACAACGAGCTCGAAGATTCCGAACTGCGCTGGATGCCGAGACTGCCAGAGACAAGGCGATTAAGGAAGGAAAGGAGATGCCAAAGGAGGAGGCATTCGATAGTAATGCGATCACTCCAGGTAGGTCGCACCAGCCTTGTGCTGAGTTGGCCCACGCTGACATCTTCAGGTACCGAGTTTATGCACAAACTCACCCAGCAGTTGAAATATTTCATCAACAAGAAAGTGTCAGAGGATAAGGACTGGCAAGGAGTTGAGGTCGTTCTGTCCGGCCACGAAGTTCCTGGAGAAGGAGAACATAAGATCATGGAGTACATTCGATTGGCCAAGGCGCAACCCGACTACGATGCGAACATCAGACATTGCTTGTACGGACTGGATGCCGACTTGATCATGTTGGGTTTGTTGAGCCACGATCCACATTTCTGCTTGTTACGAGAAGAGGTTACATTCGGAAGACAGAGCAAGGCGAAGTCTAAGGAGCTGGAGCATCAAAATTTCTACCTGATGCATCTCTGCATTGTACGAGAATATTTGGAGCTGGAATTCCAGGAGTTGAAGGAGCCTGGCGTTCTCTCTTCTCCATTCGACCTAGAACGAGTTATCGACGATTTCATTCTCATGGCATTCTTTGTTGGCAACGATTTCTTGCCTAATTTGCCAAATTTGCATATCAACGAAGGAGCACTGGCGTTGATGTTCAAGATCTACAAGACGGTTTTGCCCAAGGCGGGCGGCTTCATCAATGAGGGCGGCGTTATTAACATGCAACGATTGGCTATGTTATTGGAAGAATTATCCCACGTCGAGTATCGTTTCTTCGAGTCTGAGAATTCAGATAAGAGTTGGTTCCGAGGCAAACAGATGGCCAAGGAAGATGTCATGGTCAAAGGAAAGACCAAGGGCAAGGTCACCATGACCACACCTCAACGAGAGGTCTGGAAGGAGGTCAAGAAGTATGTTACGCGCCGCTCTGACGAGCCATTGGACCTTCCAAGCACCTTGCCGGCGGCAGATCGCAAGTTCGTTCAGGACCTCGCTGAGAGTCTCCATTTGGAATGGAAGACGGTCGAGAACGAACAAGGCGATCGTCATATGCAGCTCTCTTTCCCACCGAAGCTGGAAGCAGACGAGGAGAGCGAGGATGAGGACGAGGAATCTCAGCTTGCCATACTGCGAGTCGTGAAGCAGTATGACAACGCCAAGGTCGTTGATGTTTCCAAAGCCGAGGCTCAAGCAGAGATGGACAAACAGTATGAGGCCAAATTCCAGGAATGGAAGGACAAATACTACCAGGGAAAGTTTGAATGGGACAGAAAGAACGAGACCGAATTGACAAAGCTATGTGAGAATTATGTGCAGGGCCTTCAATGGGTTCTTCACTACTACTATAGGGGAGTTGTCTCCTGGCCGTGGTACTATCAATATCATTACTCGCCCATGATCTCCGGTAAGTGACAACAGCGCGCGAAGTACCCTTTTACTGACCTATGCCAGATGTTATTAAGGGTTTGAAAGCCAATGTCGACTTCAAGCTTGGGCAACCATTCCACCCATATGAACAACTCATGGGTGTCCTTCCAGACAGAAGTAAGAGCATTGTACCCAAAGTGTACCACGATTTGATGACAAATCCTGCCTCTCCTATCATCGATTTCTATCCTCGAGATTTCGAACTCGACATGAACGGCAAAAAGATGGAATGGGAGGCTGTTGTCAAGATCCCTTTCATTGATGAGAAGAGATTGCTTGATGCCATGGCACCCAAGAACGCTCTATTGAGTGATGATGAGAAGTTTAGGAATGAGTTCGGAGTTACTCTGAAGTTCAGTCATGATCCTGATATCGATTTCACCTACCCATCCTCGCTTGTTGGTGTATTCCCGGATATTCCACACTGTCATTGCGTTGAGAACATCTTTGACCTGCCAACAATCGAAGGCCTGGAGTACCACGTTGGCTTGATGGACGGGGTGAAACTTGGTGATGCGGCGCTTGCTGGCTTCCCTAGTCTGGCAACACTCCCATACAACGCCACCTTAGGATTTCATGGCGTCAATGTCTTCCAGCAAGACAGTCGCAACGAGAGTATGGTTGTCACCATTGAAAACACAGAGGAGCGTACAAATGTGAAGACCGCCGCTATGAAACTCGGGCAGCGGGTGTTCGTTGGGTACCCATTCTTGAACGAGGCCAAGGTTGTCAAAGTCTCAGATGAGCTTTTCGACTACCTTCCGGCCGAAGACGGAACCTCGCATCCCATTCAGAATCCACACGGCCCGCGTGAGATTGACGACTTCCGCAAGAAGGCAGAGAGACTCGAGAATACTTACAGCAAGCGTCTTGGCATCATCATTGGTCCTGTCGAGTCTATCATGCACGTCGAGATGCTGAAGGGTTTGACGAAGACTGATGAAGGAGCCACCATCAAGGAGTATGCTGTTATTCCTGGAATGGATACAGAATTTGCTTCCCAGGTGGTGGTTGACGAAGTCATCAGTGAGGACCCTCGCTTTATTGAGCAGGCGGCTATTCCTATCGAGGAGGAATTTCCCCCAGGATCAAGAAATTTCTTCCTCGGAGAATTCAACTACGGCCGACCGCTGGAAGTCGTTGGCCACAAAGACAACAAGGCAGAAGTTTGGCTGTCAGTCATCAAAGGAAAGGAGGTCGAGTTTGGCAAGATGATTGTTCAGTCTCAGAACACTCATAGCACCTATACTCCCTCGTTTGCCGTGGCTAAGATGCTGGGCCTTCACCCACTTGTACTGAGCAAGATCACTTCATCGTTTTCTGTTTCGGCGCTAGGACTGCCTCGCCTGAATCTTGGACTCAATTTGAAGTTTGAGTCGAAGAAATTGAAGGTCTTGGGATATTCTCGACGATCAGACAAGGGTTGGGAATTTAGCAACAAGGCTATTGAACTGCTCAGCACCTACATGACCAAGTTTCCTGAATTCATTGCTGGTATTCAGCGCAAACCACAAGGAAACGAGTACGAAGACACGGATTTCTATCCCAAGGAGATCGCTGGAGCAAAGATTAAGGAAATCGCAGCGTGGCTCAAGTCGATCGAATCGAAGAATTTTGAGAAGGTTCCTCTCGATGCCGAGCAACTTGATTCTGATGCAGTCATGGCCATTGAGCAGGCCGCGGACAATGCGCTAGCCAATGGTCCACCTCCCGAGGCCAAAAAGTTGAAAGGTGTTCCTCGTAATGCGCTGATGAAGCCTTCCGACGCGGAGCACCGTCTGGGCAACCAGAGGTTCGCCCTAGGTGATCGCGTTGTGTACGTTCAAGACTCAGGTCGTGTCCCGATTGCAACTCGTGGCACTGTTGTTGGCATTTCTCGCACTCCAAGAACCATCCTCTTGGATATTGTGTTTGATGTCACTTTCATGAGTGGTACTACGCTGGGCGAGCGCTGCTCTCCTTTCCGAGGCTCTACGGTTCCTATTGCATCTGTTCTTAATCTCACCAACAAGCAAGTCATTGCTGGTTCGAAGGCCGCAGATGAGAAGCGCCCCGCCCAAACAAGCACCCCATTGACCATCAATGGAGGCCATGGTCAGAATGGATATGGTGCCCCAGCCGGAGCAGGAGGTCGAGGACAATTCCGCGAAGCTGGTGCACCACCACCATTGAGAGGTTCATTCCGCGGAGCAGTGGCGGGTCAGCAGAATGGCTTTCAGCGCGGAAACGGTTTTGCACCTCGAGGAGGCAGAGGCCGTGGCGGTTACTCCAACGACAATGACGTGACATCCATGATGAACAACATGTCTTTGAGAGGCGATCCACAACAAGTGAATGGTCGAGGAGGCAGAGGTGGATCTAATGGCTTTCGCGGAGGACGTGGAGGTGCCCCGCCTCAATCACAGGCATTCAATGCCGTTCCACCACCAGCTAGCTTAGACACTCGCGGTCGAAGTCGCGGTGGTCGAGGACGAGGCGGTGGAGGTGGAGGTGGAAGAGGTCGCGGTGCACCAAGAGGACGAGGTGGCGTTGCGCAGGAGCAGCAGACTTAGACACTGATGTCTTTATCACTCATGCTTATGTCTTGGATGAAGGATACCTGGATTAACGATGTTTCTGCTAGTGCTGGTATGCATCATGATTGATGAGCGGACCGGATGACCTTGTTTCATCAACAAGATTTTCTGAACCTTTTGTATGATGATGACGACAGCCGGTGTATGGAACGCTGATTCATGGTCTGACGACTTCCTTCATGGTTGACGTGTGGAATGTATTTGGTCTGGCTGCGTGGCGTGATAGGGAAAGGGCTGTTTTTCTGTAATAGACAGATGATAGACACTTAGACTAAGTGCCAAAATGCAATGTTTCAGCCTGTGCGTATTCTCTTTTCTTATGATTTAATTCGATTGGTGTCATGACTGCGATGGTATATCTGATCTCATCACTTCTTTTTTAATGGTAAGTTGAAGTGGGTGCTGGTAATTTGTTCATGTTATTGTCGCTTACTTGGAAAGAGGATATGATATGTATAAAACTCGGACCATATAAGTATTTCTCTGTCGTCGCACTATTGAATACACATCCTTTTCGTCATTTTAAATTCTGTAGCAACATATTAGACCTAGCCAAGCTTGCATGAATTCGATACAAAATATCCCGATCATGAAAGTTTACGAATCAATAGCTGCACTGGGCCAAAAAGAAGCGTACCTCAACCCCCTTCCTCTTCCCTGATGGTGATGTCCAAAAAATATGGTAGTGAGTGAACCACAACTCCAAGACTAGAACCACCTCAGCAAATTCGCAAGATCTCATAGCCTCCAGCCCAGTCTGGTAGAAATTCCTCTTCCCGCCGTGGGCGCCTATACTTCCTTCTGGTCTAACAGCAGTCGAGTCCGCGGACTAGCAAAGATGATAGCTCAGGAAATGATGAACCCATAATAGGTCCTTTTTCCCCAAGGAATCATGGGTAGCTATCGGTCAAATTGAACTCAAACATTCTGGCCACTTGTTGAGTAACAAAAACTGACTTCTTTTTTACGCAGAAAGCTTCCTCGACGTCCGAGCTAAAGTACTCGCTAACATGCTCGAGCGATTCTATATTCTGGTGGGATACCTGGATGGTCTAGACCGCGAATCTCGTCGACCGTGTTTGCAGCTTTTGGTAGACACACTCCGCAAAGATCTTGCTGGAGTCGGCTTCTGGCCGCCCAAGAAAGGCACTGAAATCCAATGTAGCGTTGGCGAGGCCTTATCAAAGCTCCGCGAGATTGAAATCCTTCACGATCCTAGGAAACACAATTGAACATGGGAGGCCCGTGATGCTATGAAGACCATGTCGAGAGATATTCCTAAGCATCTTTGGCGCCAGGTGAATGGGATGGAGGATCCTGTTCTGTATGATCATCGTTTACATATGAGGCACCTAGGTGAGAGGAACAGCGATACAGGGATCTGGGGAAGGGACATGGAGCCGAAGATGTGTGGAGCAGATGTTCAAATTTCCATAATTGAGGAATCAGATTCTCTATATGCTCTCTGGAACCTTGCCAGTTCAAAAACTTACAAAACGTCACAATATCTTCAGGAAGGCTAATACATGGAGCTCTTTTCCTATTGTGGTGAAACAAGCGCTGGATAATGCCACAAAATCCAGTGACAGAAGTGCCCCGGGATTACACGGAGAGGCAGAAGCAGAGGCCCGATCTACAATAGCCGCAGTCTGTAGATTTATGACTCAGCCCCATCCTTCACTTGATAATTTGGAATTGAAGCTCGATGAGTTCAATTTTGTCTTTGATCGTCATTTTCGCGCCTGTGAAAATGCGGTAACAAAGCATCTTGAAGTAGACATCAATAATCGAAACAGAAGGTATCAATATTCTCACCTCGCCGCATAGCTCATAAAGTTAATACAGCGCTCAGGAAAAGGACCGGACAACAGATCGACAGCAAAGAGATTGCGATAAAATGCGATCAATTGCATCTTGAACCGCGAGATTTTCACGGTAGCCACGAGCCTCGAGAGCGGATTGATTTTTCTTCTGTAGAATAAGCAATGGACTCCTCCCAAAGTCTCCGCACCTCACGACAAGTTTCTTTAAGCATGCACTCGCAGTGCCGCTTTTTTTCCTTCTTTATGATGTATAGTGGGCAACGTTGACGTAGACTCACATACATTTATATACCTTTCAAGAGACCGTACCTAGCAGATTGTGTATATTCAATGTCAGCGGTACCTGCGTGCTAAATGATGCCGTGCTTGAATTCACCCTTTCAGCCACCGAAGTGTCAGGTGTCGGGTAGGCAGCCTACTGTGAAGAGGCAGTTTCGAGACTTATAAAACTCTCGGTCGTCACTCTGCAGAAGTCTCTGTAAGCTTGATACTGAAGTTTTATCTCCTCGATCTATGCTACGCTCGAGTGGTTTCCCGTTAGTGCGAAATGAGTTCACATACAACCAGATCGAGCAAGAAGGAGCAGGATGGTGGAAATGAGAAGCTAAGACTTGAATATATCAATCTGTACACGGATCTATATTCGACAAAGTGAAATCAGGACAGACTTTCAACAATGACAGCGATATCGAACATGACAGTGCAAAGAATATCCACGCCAGCTTCCGCGAATGGTGCATTCTTGGACTCTAGCACTGCTGTCCTCGATTAGTCTTGTGCTAGCTCGCCAACGCGCTTTACAGAATATGGGAAGGTAAACTGGTTGTGGGAATAAAACCAGGCGCGGGGTCTCGATCAATTTCGCTTCGCTGAAAGCATCTAACCCACTTCATCATGGTTTATCATTGATGCTTGTACTGAAGAAGCCTTTGTCGAAACACTTCATATTGGGAGTCCCAAAAGCTGCCAGGGAAATCGATATGCCATCTCCTGCTTTTCAAATCTTGATATTTTTTTTTTTCGGATTTCTCCTGATAAGCAGTCGTGGAAGTGATGGTGTGGCGCCATAAACACTCGAAACCTACTCGTTCGACTAAAAGTACAATGCGAATTCCCATCCGGAAGAACGACACACTGAGACAGCACCCGAAGTCCGATTACAAAACGAAGGGCAAGACGCGTGTAGGTATATTGCACTGGCAAGCTGCTACCGAAGGCGTGCGTACTGTAAAGACGAGATGGTATCAGGCACGGTAGCCTAGAAGAAGAAGGTAATGAATTCAGTGGTTAAAAATGGAGTGACAACGACGCGGAAGTGACATGAAACCGAAGTTCACGGTTTCGCTCACACTGAGCAGACTGATCTCACTTGACAAAGGGTTTCCGTGTATACGAAGACATGTGAGCTTCTGTCAATAGTCATCTAAACTGCTCAATGCGAGCTGCGAGCTGCGAGCTGACAGAAAGGTCAAATCAATGACTTCACAAGTCCCAGTATTCCGTTCCTTTCTGAAGAATGTGGAAGACTCGCGCCCAGTTTGTATATTGCAATTGCTGTCCTTTCGCTATTTATCATGACGGGAACACCCTCAAGACAGTCAAATGTAGGTGACTCCGTGAACAAAAAAGGATAAAAAGCGATGCGAGATCTGACTAAATGTTTTATTTTTGAGGAACGACATTTGAAGACAGGAGGGTAAAGAATCAGTTTACAGGTCTGCAGAGGACTAGTGCCACTGGAGTCTTGGGGAAATGAAACAGAGAGGACAAATACTCGGCAAGAAAGCTTCGGACGGGGACGGGTATATACACTGAGGAATTGGTGAGTGAGTGGTGCCAAGCTGTTTGGAAGCAAATTGATATATGGGCACTTCTATTTGCTTGCACTATCTTCTGCAGCACGAATCCGAGTTGGGAAAGTAGCATAACGAGTCTCCCGTGCAAGCGAGAGTCCTCGGAGCAAGCAGTACGAAGCATTTTTTAAACTGTGTCTGGGTCCCCAGCCCTTGAATATGGGGTGATCTAGCTGAGAAAAGTCCCCATTGCCGTTGGTGTCTGAATTGCAGTTTCTCAACAACCATGAGTTTGGTGAATAACCTCCTCGCTTAAGGGGTACACACCAACACTCACACCACCATGCTGAATCCACATAGCAACAGAACGAAACAAACAAACAATAAAGGCAAAAATCATCAGCCACTTCTCCTTACCTCCGAATTATCCACCTTTCATAAAAAGTGCAGTCCGACTTGAGGCGGCTAACGCGGTAAGAAATCCCCAATCCCTGAACCCGTTCGCTCGAAATTCGAACCCCTCAAATTTCCGCGTTCCGGCGCAAGGGAACCCCTTGACGGGAGGCTGGGACCTGGGATTCTGGATGGTCCGGGTGTTGGAACTTGGAAAGAGACAGATCGCATTGCGGTTCAAACGTCCGGTGGACCATGCAGGGTACCGTTGACCGTACGATGGGGAGATTTGATGCCGAGGAAGGACAGCTTTGGTTGAGGATCGAGATGTGTTTTTCTGGGCCCGAAACTTGATCTTGTTGTGCTTTGCTTGTGTTCTGCTGTACGGAGGTACAGATGGCAGCGAGGTGAGGCGAATAGAGGCTGATCATTGCCATGCTGCGAGTTCTGAAACGAACGGGTTATGGGACGACTTATGGGTATCACTTCCAGGGTAGGCATGTCGCTGTACGTGGCTCGATGAGGATAGAGAGCCTAGTTTGTGGATTAGAGTGGAGTTGCGTGGGATGTCCCGGCGTGGGATTTCAAAATCATTCAGGGATTAGACATTCTCCGTAATTGACCAGTTCCAGCGTTTTCGTTATTTTAGAAAAGTGTGCGTTTGTGCGTGTAAGTGTAACAATTGCTTTGAAGTCAAGGGCTTCTGCAGCGTGTATTGATGGGAGAGAAGTATAGGCGAAGTGCGACATGACAAGTGATACACGTACCACTGAGATGATTCGGCAACGGCTCTGGCTGCCGTTGAGAAGGTCGCTGAAAGGTCATGGCTAAGCACCGATTGGCTGGATTGCAGGCATGTTGGCGGGATCCAAGACCTATGACGGGGGCCCGAGAGGCGCTGGGGAGGGACATGGGCCAGTGGTTGCTGGGAAAGGGGAAGTGACTCGTGGCTTGCACGTCGTTGGCACAGGCCAGGTCAGCCAAGAAAAGTCGTTCGAGGTTGTACTCGTGATACCGGATCCGGGTGCGGTGAGGTTGGTGAAGGGGAGTTGAGGGTTGCAAGAGCTGGATGAATTGAATTGTCTGGTTGGTGATGCTGCGTGTGAGAGATTGTTGGAGGGCTGGATCGGATACAGCAGGAAGCGTTACAGCACCAGCGACTCAAGCTCTCAGCAAGCGTCAGCACTTTGTCGTGGTTACCCGTCTGGCGGTCGAATACATATTAGATGTGTCCCGTACTATACCGTATACTGGCTATATCAGACAGTGTTATACGTAAAGTGTATGGGGCTCCCGAGAATGAACAGTGGGGGAGAAAGAAGCGCTGGCCCACAGAAGATGGATGCATTCGCATTGAGGCTGACCGTTTAAAAGACGTTAAAAGGGGGTGGACTGGGGTTGCTAGGTGTTGGCCCGAGGATGGAAAGAAAAGAAGAAGCACGAGAGTTCAGAATTGGGCGGGTTTAGCTTGTATAAAACGTCTAATGTAGAGGACTAGAATGAAGACTGTCAGGAATGAAGTCTAAATGTTAAAGATCAGATAATCAGTCGTCTAAGTGTCTATCCGTCCCGCTCTCTAGTGCACGATTCAAGAGAATAGAGTCGGCGCTAGAAATAAACAACAGACAGTTCTTGTGTAGCTCGGAAGACTGGCTGGCAGGACAGGATCACCAAACGCACCAAACAGCTGCGCCTAGGGGTCTCTGCAGTTCACTGGCCACGCCCCAAACAACGTGCATGCCACACTAGACTAACGGGATGCAACGGTACCATGCTGTAGACTACGACTGGAGCGCATTTAACTGCGGATAAAGTGCAGACTGACCGGCGAACACTTGACGAAGTGAAGGGAGAGGAAAGCCGTCCGTAGGAGACAGAGCGGTAGATCGAGATAAAGATATTGAAGGCGTCAAATATACACATCTAAACAATGCCGACTATAGTAAATACTGGAACGCAAAGAATACTACAAGACTAAATAAAACTTAATAAACAGACAGAAAGAAACACAACTATATTACACTCATCACAAAATAATAATTGCTGAGTCGACTATGTAGATATCCCACATCCGGTTCTCGTTTCCTGACTCCCCCTTTCCCTGCTCGCTTGACTCCCGAGCACGAGCGTTGATGTTCCGCCGCCCACCGCAGAATTTCTGCGCTAAAATGTTCCCTGGAGCCAATTTGCGAAGTTCTGCTTCTGTCGACCAACCTTGCTCCACCGACCTCCTTTTCCGCACCCTTCCCTCTCCACGACCACCACTCAACAAGGAGGGTTAGGATCTAATTTGCTTTGCTTCAATAGACCTTCACCTTTGGAGTCTTACTATCCTCGCTTTTCTCCTCCTCACCTCTCCACCAACCACTCGTTGCGTTGCTGTTCACCCTCCCGCTTCTTGGAGCTTCGTGTCAACGACCTCACCTCCCGCACATCTCTTTTCACCTCCCGCACATCTCTTTTCACCTCCCGATTCGATCCAATTATATCAACACCAGCTGTACCTCTCGAGATGTCAGCCTCCACACAGAGCCAGCAGGGAAACCTGGATCGATACGTGGTGATTCACGTTGCAACGACCTGTGACNAGCACGGAGTATATGTTACGAAAGATTCGGCAGAAGTGATAGAGCTTGGATGGATTCTCCTCGACGCCAAATCTTGCGAGGAGGTGAGCTTTGACAATACCCCGCTGCATACAGTTTAGAGCAATCTGCTAACCTTCTTTCTTTCAGTTGCACCGAGAAAGCGTCCTGGTCAAGCCCATCAATACCCCTATTACTCCGCTCTGCAGTAAGTGGCATTTCGACCGATCTACGAATTTTCGCAAAGCTCGATCTGCCGAAGAAAGATCTATAGATTGGCAGTGGGATACCTGCTGACACTTGATTTTCCACAGCGAGCTTGACAACTTTGACTTGGGAGCATGTTCGTAACGCAGGAACCTTCCGTGATGCTATCAACAGGTTCGATGCCTTTGCTAGCGAACACCTTGTTTCGCAGAGCCTCGACTTCTCCTTCGTTACCCTCGATTCTTGGGATCTCCGAGTTCAGCTTCCTCGCGAAGCCAGAGACAAGGCCGTCGTGCTTCCACCTTACCTCCAGCACTCCCGAACGTTCGATTTGAGAACCGAATACCAGAGATGGCAACAACATCACCCGGAGTCTCTTCCGTTCGGTCCCTCAATGTTGTCTAATATCTGTGCTGCGCTCGAGGTTGAGCCAGTGCAAGCAAGTGCGCAGATCAAACATAATCTTCCGTTCCACCTACATGCTTTGGCTCCTGCGTCTCCCCGTAGAGCTATGGAGGAGGCTGTTACTCTGGCTAGAGTTCTTCGAGGACTGATCAGAAAGTCTCAGCCAGCCCACGAGCACCCAGATGTTCTCACAAGGCCAATGGATGCCCGAGCTGACGTTCGAGCATTCTTGTCGGAGCGTAGCAAAGTTCTTCACATGGCTGGGCTTCCGCATGATACCACTCAATCCGAGCTGGAGAGCTGGTTTACTCAATTTGGAGGTCGTCCAATTGCTTTCTGGACTCTGCGAACACCAGACCAGCACAAGCCAACTGGATCCGGTTTTGCCGTTTTCTCATCACACGAAGAGGTCAGCTCATTATCTCCTACCCAACTCTGTCTGTTCTGTCAAGCGTGCAAATCGCATCAAATTGTGGTCTCAGCACCGTACGAATACGTCCTGCTTCTTTATGACAAATTGTTGAAGTTGTCTCATTCTGCACTTGTGAAATTCTTTAATGTACGCGGACATGCTCTAACTCCTTACCAGGCAGCTGAAAGTTTATGTATGAATGGACGAGCTCTTAATGAGAAGGCCATCGAAGTCTCTCCCTCATCTAGCCGGGTTCTCGACCGAGCTGCAGAGATCCTTACTCCATTCCCGCCCAGCAAGAACCGCCCCCGTCCAGGAGATTGGACTTGCCCATCCTGTGGCTTCTCTAACTTCCAGCGCCGTACCGCCTGTTTCCGCTGTTCTTTCCCAGCTATGAGCGCCGGTCCAAGTGGTGATGCTATGGGAGGTTATGGTGGAGGCGGCTACGGTTACGGTCCACCAGCAATGATGCCACCACCACAACACATGGGTCATCACGGCGGTATCGGAGGTGGTCATGGTGGCGGCAGAATGGGCGGTGGCGGTGGTGTTGTTCCTTTCCGAGCAGGCGACTGGAAGTGTGGATCTGAAGGCTGCGGTTATCACAACTTCGCAAAGAACGTCAGCTGTCTCCGATGTGGCGCAAGCCGTGCAGGTGCGGCGGTTGTGGCTGATTCTGGATACCCTTCTCCAATGGATCCTCCATCGAACTATGGAATGGGCCCAGGCTCAATGGCTGGTACTCCAGGACCTGGCCCCTTTGCTTCCGCTGCTGGTGGTTTCGGCTCGAGCGGTGGCTATGGCGGTCAGCACTTCAGTGGTCCCCAAAGCACATATGCTCTTCCATCTGGACTAGGTGCCTCAACAGGTCCGTACCCTGGATCTCTGAACACCCACTTCAGCCAAGGTGGTGGTTCTCACTCTGCTGGACCATTTGACAGCCGTGCTGCTGAAGCCGCTTTCCAGTCCGCTAGCAACGGACCTGCTTCTGCTGGACCATCGAACTTCTACGCCAACCAGGGTGAGAGCGACCCATTCGCATTCCTCTCCTCTGGTATCAACAACTTGTCAATGAGTAGCGGCGATGCTCGTCAGAACGGTGGCTCGGCTCAACTTGCTCCTAGCAAGTCTCCTGCTTAAGTGTCAGCACCGAATTGTTTTTGCGCCATCGATTTTCCCTTTGCTACTCGATTCGATTATACATAGGTCCTCGGGACATTCTCTTTCCACTTCACTTGTATGACTGTTTTTTCAGGACGGCTTTCGGGGTTGAAATGAAATCATAGACATATCCATGTCGTTCGGAGATATCTGGGCTATCTATTCGGCAACGGTTCGCGGCAGTCCACGAAGGGTATATTTGTTTGGTGCTCGCAGGCAGGGCGGCACGGTTAGTAAGCAGTCAGGTTGGTTTGGTCGGCGTGGGCGTGGGGGGCAGGCATAAAGAAAAGGGGCAAGGCAAAATTCGTTCAAAAATCTCGCACAGCAACATTCTTCGCTTTTTATGTTTTTCCGATTTCGACATTTTCGAGGAGCGCGCGCGATGGATGGAACGGGACGGATTCGGAACCTGGATGGACGGAACGGACGGACGATTGACTACAACATTACAAAATTTTGAAATTCACAGCTGCTTCGATTGTATGGAGGGCGAGGCGGAGTTCTTTAATGCGGATGGATGCAAAGCAAATGGCACGGTTTTATCGGCTGGTCTGGTTGGGCTACGTACGTACTATACATGGGCAGGCGGGCAAAGGCGAGGCGATCGGATCATATCGATGGGTTCGGATCGGTTTTCATCGTTGGGTTTGGTCTCGGTTCATCGGATGGATTCAATCAAGCAAACTGGGGCGGGCATTGCGTGCATGCATTCCGTTCTGTTCGATCAATGGCAATGGCAAAGCAAGTTGATATATCTGATTCTCCTCAACTCAAACCACTACGTATGTGTGATACGTGCGACTCGAAACCTCCTCCAGAATGGAATTCAAACAGAACAAAAAAAGCACATTCAAGTTGTCGTTGTCATTGCTTGCTTTTTTTCGCGTTGGTGCTGGTGCTGGCTTGGGCTTGGCTTTGGATGGGTNCATAGCGAGGGAGCGTTGGGGGGCATGGGATCTGATCTAGTCTAGTATACGTTTGGGGTTTTCTAGCAGTTCGTTTCGTTTCGTCCCGTTCATCCAGTTTCGATTTCGATTTCGTTCTGCTCTGATTCTGTGAGCGATGATGGGAAATGATCGATCAGATGTTGCTTTCTTCTATTCGCATTTGTAAAGTTTTTTTTTTCAATGTTGTTGTTTTTATGTCGATTTTGTTTCCCAAGTTACTTTTCCACTTCTCCTTGTCTCATAATTCTTGTTTTCATTTTTTACAGATTGTCAGTGTGGATGTGTGTGTGAGTGGCTGTATGCGTCTGCGGATAAGATAGGATAGGAGAATATCAATGGATGGGCTGTAGGTTTATGGGATGTTGGAAATGGCTGCTTGGGTGTTGTGTCTTGGTGGAGGAGTGTATCGGTGGGTAGTTGGACGATTGAATGGATAGATTGGACGGAACGGTGATAGATTGGAATGGAGGCATAGCGTTGGAAGGAAAAGAAATTCATGCATGATTATGATGCGATGACTGGACTGATGGGAGGTGGAAGGGGTAGCAGGTGCATCGGAGGGTGTTGGTCTCGTTTTTATTGTAATTTGTCAGATTCGATGTAGTTAAAATCTGAAGTGTTCTCTTTTCGCTCTTGCACATTTGGGTTGATTAGTGATTGCCTGTTGTGATGATGTGGAGGCGGTGGATTATGCTTCTTAACTTTATTCGCTCATAGGTAGATGATGGACGTAGCATAGCATGCATGAACGACATGAACGTAGTCTTCTACCTGTACACAAACACAAACACGACACCAAGATATTGACTGATGTCCAAATACAAATCCCTAATCTTCACCAGCATATTTCGAGAGAAAGAAGCAAAATAGAGGTAATCCTTAGCACTCAAGCGAGATGATCCCAAGAATCTGGCTGGATAGGAAGGTCGAAACAGGCAAGCTATCATCAACCATGTCAAGCAAGCAAGCATGATGTTGTTCAACAGCTCATGCCGAGACCTCTAGCCCGAGAGAATATCGACTTTTGCCTGCTCCATGGATCCATCTTCGTGCTTGCTGTGCCCCCAGACCCATGTTAACTTGTTTCTGCTTAGTCATCTGGGGGTTTTTACCCATCTCAAGACAATCGAAACGTCTTGACATCAAAATACTTTCGTGTATACATCTAACTTGCCAGATTACATCTGCAATTATTATCTTCAGATTCATACAGTATTTACTGGGTCAAGTAGTCTGAAAGATCAGGTACACAGAGCGGGTAAGTCACCATGACGGACTTTAGCGCGCTCAAAGTCGTGGAGCTTAAAGCTGAGCTTAAGAAACGCGGTCTCCCGATCTATGGACTGAAGGAAGTGCTCGTTGAGCGTCTTGAGGCCGCTACCTCTCGGGAAGGCGATGATGTGCAGATGGATGAGAGCGGATCTGAAGGCGCTAAGTCAGATAACGAGGATAAATCTAAGGAGGACTCCAAGGGTCCGATTAAAGCTCGGGGTAGGAACGAAGTCCAGGGATCACAATTTGATGTCGTATCGGCGTTCAAATCAAAGCCGGTAACTAAGGATTCTGAACCCGTCTCTCCTCTCATCTCTCTCGCGCCAGAGCTCTTCACTGAGATCCTCTCACACGTCTCATCGCCTCATGAGCTCGCCAACGTATGTCTCGTTTCAACCCAACTCTACGCTCGCGTCGTACCGCTCTTGTACAGGAAATTTACGTATCATGGCATCCATGATGACTCGAAGATCCTGAAGCGTTTCTGGCTGACGGTGTTGTGGAGAGATGATCTGGCGACGTGTGTCGAGGAGTTGGATATTGGGGAGTGGGGCGAATGTCCCAAATTGGAGGATCACGTCGGGGATCCGTATGTTGGGGATGAGGAGGAGGAGAATGAAGATGAGAGTAGTGAGGATGAGACCGAAGAGGAAGAGATAGAGGAAGAGATAGAGGATGACCAAGATGGAGGAGATCAAAAGGATGACGACGAGCCTCGGGATTCACAGGAAGAGTCCATTGCTACAATCGAAGAAGGCGGTAGCGATGATGACGAGGGCTCATATCAAGGCAATGAGAATGGCGAGAACGAAGAAGATGATGTTGATCCAGGAAATGACCCTTCTAATTCCTTGGAAAAGATGCGAGAGAAGTATCGAAAGAAGAGAGAGAAAGCCGAACGTAAAGCACTGATGGCACAGCCAATGCCACCCTACTTCAAGATCTCAAAGTCTGACAACGAGGACTCGGACTTCGAGCCCTCAGAGTCTGGATCTGATACAGACAGTCTGGCATCAAGCCCGGAATCGGAAATCGAGCTGGAGGCAGGCGGCTACCTTGGGCCGGAAGACAAGGAATCACGCTACGAGGATGCCTACGAGGCGTTGAAAAGCGAAGCGTCAATGCTCGGCTTCTCGTATGACGAGTTCCTCGTCGATTACTACAAGGCCACGTGGGACCCTGAAAAAGAAATCGATGAGGAGGAGCTGCTTTGCAATATGCTGCCTTTGTTGAAGAATCTCAAGACTATTTATATGATGCCGATTGAGATGGAATGGTATAAGTTCCCCTTGCGGGGAATGGTTGCAAAGAGTTTGGAGGAGGGGAACAAGCCAGTATTGGCAAAGTTGGAGAAGTTGTACATGTGTAGTTCACTTCGTAAGTCTTCCGGTCTAATACTCAAGACCACAGTCGCCCGGAAGATCAAAATATAACGTCAACACAGAAATCGGTCCGAAAGGGCATCGCGATTACCACTTGGAGCTAGAACAATTCGTCCCGTACCTCTGTTTACCCAGCCTCAACACCCTTACCCTTCTCACTCCCACGACTCCAATTAATTGCAGCGACGACCCGGACCTAGATCTCTCACCTTACGCCAACAGATCCAACATTACCTCGCTGACGCTCGACGAAAGCGAGCTCAAGCCACGGGACACATTCGCGCTCATCGCCGCATCTAAAACCCTCGCCCACCTCCGCTGGTCCCAGGACTCAAATTGCAACACAAGCTGGACTGGTTGCCATGCACCCTTCCATAAACACATCACTTCCGCGCTAGTAAAGCACAAAGCAACACTCACAGAGCTAGACCTCGATCTCAGACATACGTATTGTGGCACACGCGGCCATGCCGCGAATCCAATGACTACCAACGAAGGACTTCGCGAGATGTATGGCCAAGACACTGGTTTGAGAGCCGCTGACCGTGACGGATTGCTTATCGGCTCGTTGAGGGAGTTCGAGGCCCTGAAGACCCTTTCTATCGATGTCGCTGCGCTTTGCGGACATCAGAACTGGGTGAAATCACCGACGCCAATGGTGGAACTTCTTCCTCCAAACCTCTACACGCTCACTCTCCACGTCAAAGTCAAGCCCGGACCTGAAGGTACTACGATCTTTGAGAACGAACTGTGGATGGTGAAAGCATTGGATTTACTGGAGAGGAAGGATAAATTCGTGTCTGGCTTGAAGGTGCTGAATGTGAGGGTGAGCAGGAAGGTTGATCGGTGGGGTAACCAGTCGTGGGTGGGGAATGAGGAGGGTGAAAAGAGGCTGTGGATTGAATTAGAGAGGCAGTGCGAGAGCGTGGGGGTTGATTTCGATGTTAAGGATGAGGAGTTTGGGACTAAGATACCGTACTTCGTGGAAAAGAGTGCGGCAAGGAATCCAGGGAGGGATTGGTAGGCTTGGGGTTCAGGCTTGAATCTAATCGATCACGGTCCAGTGTTACGGATATCAACTATCGTTTGCAAGAACCTAAGACAGTTTCAAGAACGCGCAACGTTGTGCGTCGAAGCTCAAACAGACTCTTCCTATATACTGGCTGTATGGCTCAACTAGCTACCAGATCGCTTGATTCCCAACTATTCATAAAAGACGATCGCCAGGGCTACTGTGTGATGTTCCCACCAGGCTGCCCACCGATCTCAGCACTCTTGACCTCCAATACAACCTGAGATTTCCCATCCTTCTCAGTTGCTCTTGCAACACCTTCAACGAAACGTTCCTGGATCTCAGCTCCGTCCAAGATCGCCGCAGTCTCTTCAAGAGAAGCTCCATGAGTTTCAACGAAGAGGAAATACACAACGAGGAGTTCAACGAAGAGCCACACATCATACACGATATAATCTATTGGGGTTAGCTGCTGGTTGTAGAGAGACTCTGGGAGTATCGTGACTTACATTTCCATTTGATGTTAGTCACGCCGACCGGGTTGGCATACTGGTTGAAAATGAGAGCCATGGCTACGAAAAGGTTGTACAGGACAAGACCCTAATCCAAATTAGTATCGAAATTGTTGACGTTTAAAACACAAGACAGCTGTCACTTACTCGAGCTCTCAAGTGATAAGGAAGGATCTCGACGACATATGTGACCTGCAAAGGTCCCCAGCCAATGCTGAAAGCCATGTTGTACAGGAAGATCATGGCCAAGACACCCTTAGCGAGACCTTTGGCACCTGCACCTTCCAGGTTGGTCGATTGCTCATACGAGGCCATGAGAGCTGTCCAGACTGTGAATCATATGTTAGCAGGGCACTCAAAGGACTGAAGAAGCGATGCCCACTCACTGATGTACGTGATCAACATCCCAATAGTGGAGGTCAAGAACATCAGACGACGACCAAAACGATTAACCAGAAGCGAGAAGAACAAAGTGATGACCAAATTCCAGATCGTGAGGATGCCGTTGATCAGCGTCTGCGTCTCCTGCGATTTGTATCCGATCGAGTCCAAGATTAGGGTGAGATAATACGAAATCAATCCATTGCCAGACCACTGCGAGAAAAACCCAACAGCCAGAATAATGAAGAATCGATGTCTGTTGCCCTTGGTCTTGAAAAACGACATGTACGAAGTCGTCTCCAGCGCCTCTTTTTCCAAACGGAGAGCTTCTCTGATCTCTTCCAGCTCGACTAGGACCATATAATCGCTCGCATCACCATTGGTGTGGTACTTGATGATGAGATCTTTTGCTTTATCTTCTCTGTCGTTGTTTACCAGCCAACGTGGACTTTCTTCGATGAAGTAGCAGGACAGAATCTGAATGACGCTCGAGAGACCTTGGAGGTAAGAGGGGATTCTCCAGCCCCAGTCGTTGTTGAGTCGGAAGGTGCCGTACGTGATCCAGGCTGCAGCAATGGCTCCCAATGACCAGAGTGCGTTGTAGATACTGACCAAAGGTGCTCGCTGAGTAGGGAAAGCCAACTCAAGGATGAGAAGTGGAGCTGCTGTGATGTTGAAGGCGAGACCGAATCCAAGAAGGCCGCGAGCGGCAATGAACATGCCGGCTGTCTCAATCAGTTTATGTTTCTTCCCTGAGGACCACAGATTGGGAACATACTGTTCTTTGCTGCTCCTTGAAGGATAGTGCCCACCAGCATTATCACAGCTCCAAAAATGAGGGTTGCTCGACGTCCAAACTTGTCACAAGCAATAGCGCAGAACGGAAGAGCAACAAGCTGCCCGACATTTTGAATAGCATTCAATAACGCAAGCGAGCTCGCGCCAGGATTGTTGAAGAAAGCTTTCCAGGTGTCAAGTGTCTGCAGTCCATCTGAGAGCAAAGAATTAGCCGAGGTCTGTTTACTGACAAGTCTGGGAAGTTTGTACTCATCATAGATCCATCATAACCAGTCGCATAGGAAGATATGAGTGACAGCACGAGAATCATGTTCAGGGTAACCATTCCATTGTTCGCCAAGTAGCCAGTCTTGCGACCGCTGAGGGCAGCGTCCATCATCCCTGGTGAAGACATGATTGGAACCACGCATAAGTTGCTGATATGCTCTTAATCGAGTAAACCTCAATACAAGCTCTCTCAAATGGAGAGCGCACCTCTTCATATTTATCTGTCAATGTATCAGCCTCGGTAGTGCTATCTTGATTGTAGACGCAACCAAGCTACCAGCTGCATGGGAATCTGTTGGAGCTCGAAAGTGGGATTTCCCGGTTTCGCCGATTAGTTCGCCGGGCTCTCGTCTGGGGAAGACGGGGAACTCGACTGGAGCACGCCTCTCCCCATCATGTGGCGCCGGCCGGGGGCGATTAGGTTTTAGCTTGGTCTAGAAGGCGGGATATAAAGTCCTCCAATAGATGTAGAAACTGCTAGAGCTTGGAGTGGTACGTTGCATTCGAAATGGGAAATTTGGTAAGATTGTTTAATGAAGGATAAATTGGCGAATTCCCAACCGGAATGAAATGCGATGGTTCCCATATGGCGTACTCGATTCAACAAAATCCCTCAAGCCTTCCTAAAATACTTATGTATTGTGATACTGCTCTTGGTGGAACACATAATGAAGCAAAGAGCACAGAGGAAAGAAATTAAATTGGAGCTGGAGGGACCTCTGTTAAGTGAACTTTCAATCCAATGCGTTCACTTCGTTCGTGTCAAGTGTCGATGCGCTCGAATACATCAAGGGGAATTCGACAGAGAACCAAGTTTTACTCAGTCCAGAATGAGGCTTCATCATCGATCTCAGATTGACCATCATTATCTCTGCCACTGTCGAATGGTCAGTTAAATTTCCCAGCGAATCTCAGCGATAGAGTATTGATAGAGGGGTTATTTACAGAAGTTCTCCAAAGTCCACATAATCGCTGCTCTTGCGTTGGGAAATGACCTCCGGGCTGAAGGGTGAAGGGTTCTAGCTTATATGCTTCTCAACCTCACTCAAAGTAGACTATAGGACTTACAACTGTACACATATTACCCTGGTCTCGGAGTCCCATCTAGTGAACGATCTTGCAGTGAATATGTACTGTACAGTGAACTTTACATTGTGAGCACGAACATGGCGCCAATCAGGATAAAGACCCCAGCCAATTCTTTGCCAGCTGCAAAGCGACCAGCAGCACCAGTGAACGTCGCCTTTGGAGCTGTAGTGGTAGAATTCCCCGTCCCAGTACAATTCGTAGCCGTTTCACTTCCATCCCCATTCCCCCCGCCACTACTTAGCACCGTCGCATTGCCCCTACCAATCCCCGTCGTCGGATCCATCCTCGTCCCATTCGCAAACGGCAACAAGCTCTCCCCCTCCCTCAACCCCGCATTAGTCGCTTTACTCAACGGCAACACCAATTCACTACACCTCATCCTCTGATCCATCCCCGCCAGCATCACCTCCCCCTCTCCACTCCCCATAACCTCCATACTCGCCCTTCCATTATCAAACACAACCCTCGTCGGACTCTCCAAACTCCATTGTTCCCAAACCGGCGCTCCTCCCTTACGGAAAACATTAGGATCCAGCGTCCTCACGAACGAAATCCAATAACTCTGCACAATGGCCCCAGCTTCCATACACCCACCACTCGCCGCTGGAGTGTTGAAGCATTTTGGATCGCCGCCATCAGAGTTGTTACTTCCCCAGATAGCGTAAAGCTCGCTCGTATGCGGCGTGAAGATTCCCTGCTGTGCGAGGACGGAGTCGAGGACGTTGTATCGGTAGTGGTAGTTGCCCGCGACGTTGGCGGACGCGTACATGTCTGAGAAGAAGGCTGCTACGCAGGTGAGTTTCAACTCTGTCATTATGGCTGCGTCGCGCTGCCATTGGGGGCCGGTGCCTTTGCGGAGGGTGGTGTTTGTTGAGGTTGGAGAGACGGTGCGGCCGAAGAAGGAGATGTTGTTCAGGAAGGGTGGGTAGGCTGTGAGCAAGGCTTGGATTTGGGTGGTTGTTATGGAGGGGCCGACGGCTTCGCGGATGTGATTTTCCAAGTCAGCGTCCGTAGTGGCGGATTGATTAGAGATGAAGTTGGGGGTTGCTTCGTTGCTGGCGGCTGATTGTTTACTTTAGCGAAATGTTCGGGATGCTGTAAGCGAGGGGGAAGGATGATGGGAAACTCACTCCCATAAATCACAGGAATCTGTTGGAACTTTCCTTGCTCCATCATCTGATAATGTGGAGCCATAAGTATCTCTCCATCAATGGTAGGCCCCCAGCCATCTTTTGTCGTCTTGTTCTGGAATTCGGCGATGGGCATCATGCGCATGCAGTCGATCGGATCTGTTGCGGTGAGACAGCCTGTAGAGTTGATGTTCTTGGCGAGTGAGGAGTCTCGATCAACGGCATAGGAATCGCTACCCCAGCCAGTACTTTCGACTGCAGCACCGACAAAGAGATTGGGAAATCCGGCGCCATTGTTTGCAGTGAGGAGGATGTCAATTGCATTTCCACCTGCACTATCACCGCTCATTACTATGTGGTCAGGATTACCTCCAAACTGCACATAGTTGTCAGACGATATTCTATGCTGAAACGACTGATAAGACGTACCTTGGTAGCATGCTGCTTGACCCAAGTAGCAGCCGCAACAACTACGCCAATCAGCAGCCATCATTTCGAAGCCCACCATTGACAATCACTCACTGTCATTGAGTCCATTATTCGGTACCGCCCCTTTCGTATCACTATTTACCAACGTCCCCCCAATGAATCCCAAAATTCCTACCCTGTAATTAATCCTCACAACCATCATATTCATATCCGAAGCCTGGACCAAACCCGTCCCATTGAAATTCCCATTCGAATTAGACGAGAAGCCACCACCTTGGATGAAGAACATGATAGGAAGTTTCGACTCGGCAGTAGCATTAAGAGGCGAGTATATGGCGAGGAAGAGACAGTCTTCTGCCATGCGCTGGCGAGCAGAGTCGAATTGCAGACCCTCCTGGTTGTTAGTTGACACGCAAAGCGCGCCTTCCTAGAGGCTGTGTTAGAGCGGACTCCGCAACTCTACTTGTTGGTAAGGAGGAGGACGAACTATGGTTGCATCTTGAGTTGCGTTTTCTGCCAGTGGTGGCTGGGGAGCAGAGAATCGTCGAGTGCCTGTTGGTGGTGCGGCGTAGCGGATGGAAAGCCACTGGTTGACTCCATTCTGTAGTGTTTGGCCTTGGTATTTGGAGTATGTTAGGTCAACTGTTTGTATTAGACATGGCGTTCGCTGGGTAGAAAGATGCGTCTCACCTAGTGGGTTGACAGCTCCGACGGCTGCGATAAAAACGGTAACAATCTGGAGAGTCGCGAATCTCATTATTACAGCGGTGATCTCTCAATCAATGAGAGCATAAATATTACGAGAGCTTATAGGACGATATGAACGAATGGAAAGAAGATGCCTAGCACCAGTCGCACTAAAAATAAAGCTGGAGTATTTCACACAGAAGCAAGACAGACGCGAGAAACTCCATGGGACAGAGTCCTGAAGTACCAAGTGCTCATCTATAAAGTTTATCTCAACAATGCATACAGCCTTTCCCGCAGTACCGTTTCGGTCTCATGTTCACCCTTCAGACGAATCTGGGGCAGTAGCGCCATCTCTAAGCATGTCGGTTAGAAGTCTAATTTGCCTAGCCCCTCGCACTCGCGCATGATACTGGGGAAGCGAGGAAAGTATTTAAAGGATCTCAAAACGATCGATTGATTTGTGCTCGAAACATATGCGACAGTGACAAGGAGATGAAAGGAGGTGACAGGAAAGTAATGTTCTGCCGAGACAACTTTCTTTTAAAAGATCGGGGCGGGCTTCCGCGATTGTAGATGATGTAGCAGCTTTAACAATATGTTCGCCCAAAGCACAACACACTAGACCGAGGTCTTGAGTTCCGATAGTCTTGTCTCCTAGAAGATACTGCTAGAATGAACATCATGGTTAGGTACTTACAGGTAGATGTAAGCTCATCACAGCCACCATCAGACGGGAAGTCGGTCTTACAATCATTGAGATTCGAAAGCCAGTTCATTTCCTGGCCAACATGCCGTAGATCCCAGCCATTCCGGAATCTGATCTATCGCTGCGAAACCCAAGCATACAACATAATAAACCACCATTCCCTAAGCCTTCGCCTTTTTCTCCTCGACCTTCTTGACCTTCAGCGCCGGGAACTTGAACTTCTTGCTCACACCACCCTTGATCTTCTTCCACCGTCCAAAATCCACCTGTGGTGTCCAAGTCAAGACACCCACCCATGGCTGGACATTATAGTGTAGGCTCAGGACCACGTCATTTGTTTGCGCAACCTTGCCCTTCGGGGCAGTAATTTGGTATTTCGCTTTCTGGTTCTTGAGGTCGAGCTTTCCCCTGTTATGTTCTATTAGCATAATTCCGATCCCGCCAATCCAATCCCAGACAGTTCCCACGTCTGGCATATCAGAATTCGTAAGAAAGTGTAAACCTACCTCGAAGGATCCACACTCTTTCCCTTCGCACTCCTAACCAACTTCTTCATTGCCGCTGGCCCGATATTCGCCAAATGGTCTGCGCTCGGACTCGTGATAATCGTGTCCCAGATAACCGCTTCGTTAACCAGCTCCGTGGATGTCGCATTCGGCCATGAGGCTGACACGTACACGAAGACTTGCTTGGTATTCCAGTTGAAGAGGGAGGAGAGGTCGGCGGTCAGCGAGAAGCGGATTACGGCGTATTCTTCTTTCTTGGTGGAGTAGTAGTGTGGGCGGCCCAGAACACTGGAAGAAGAGGGTGGTTAGCACTGAGTTCCGCATGGGGAGATGGAAGGGAATTTGAGCTTGGGCAGGGAGAAATAGAGGTGCCATACGTTTGTACATCCTTTACGATGACACTTGAAGTGGGTGTTCGCGGCGCAAGTACGTCGGAGAATGCGATCAGAGCTGCGACGACGAAGGCCACAGTTGTGAAGAAGCCGAAGACGTTCTGCGCGCGGACGACTGTGGAATGCATGATTGTGTGACTTGTGGCAGAAGCCTGTGTTTCTCGATTTCTGTGATATTATTGCATAGGTTTTAATATCGTCGAGACTGGATCGAAGAGAAGAGTTTATAATGGTGGTGGGAGGGCCGGCGTAGAATCTATTATCATCCTGACTGACTGTCGCGAGCTTGAGTTTAACACGTCTCGACAAGCCACAGCCTTCTGAGGCTTGACCGACGCTAAGTCTTAGCGCTTTGTGGGGTAATCGTGGCTGGTGCTGTGAGATATTCTGGGATCACTACTGTAGGCTTATGCATTAGGATATGCAAAAGTTCCTTGACAGTGTTTATCAAGTGACTTTTAATAATAATCTGGTTCCAACGAAATAATCTCAGTTGTTTCATCTGATATCAGACTTCGTAAATTCGCAAAGGAGAATAGTGTCACAACTCGATGCGCATCTTAAATTCCCAAGTATTCATTTCCTTGCGTCAGTAAGTCGATAATTGAAGAAAGCATTCAGAGCATCCGAATCGAAAATCGCAGTATAACAAATTGGTATCCTATCCACGCTTATCCCCAAACTGGCCCATCGCAAAACGAATTATCCTCATGATTCATCAATTCATTATCAAATCAAGCTTTCCGTCGCCTATTCGCAATTCTCTCCGCCCAATCGTTCCATACGTTTTGCTTCATCTCTTTACTGGACAGGCTGGACGATAGTTCCGTAGCCGTGGCCACCTGATTGAACTCGATCGCTGTAGACGCCTGGAGCGCGACTGGCCGTGAAGCGTCCCTCACGAGCTTGTTCGCGGCGATCGAAGTAGACGTATTCGAGGTAGAAGGCGTGGATATGACCTGGGATGTATCTGCAGAGTTGACCGTCAGCTATCATCTTTGCTGTTGTCATATGCATAGTCGCGAATCGGGCATGAAAGATTTGGATGGCAGTGCAGACTTACCCAAGGAGTGTCAAGCAGATATTGATTAAGAGATCAGCACCGCATCCCGCGACGAGATATACTCCAACTGGTGGTACTGTGAGGTGTCAGTATTTATCCAGATCCAAGAATGCGTATCATGGCTATCACTTACAGATGATGGTGATCAAGACCAACAGAAGAGCAGAGACGGCACCCATTGTGAATATGTAGAGCTTTGATAGCTTTTGTGACTGTAGTTGAGGAGTTTGTAGCTGCTTGAATGAAAGCGAGTGTGCTTGTTGGGTTGTTGTGAAGGAGGATTGGAAAGTGAGGTGGTGGAGTGATAGATAAAGCGTTGGATGTTCGCCTGAGACACACCCAGCCGGGACGCCTCAGTTGCGGCGCAAGCGAGGATGACGTATTCGAGCACCCCTGTCGAATGAAAGCAGGTACAAGACTTGGCCACGAAACAGGAGATTGTTGGATGGTGACAACGCTGATTGAACGACATGTGAGAATATTATCAGGGATCTGCCAAGTATTTCTATTTTTGAGCATATGGTATGTTCTAGACTTTTTCCATGGTGGAACTGAGGTTCCTTCCTCGCCGTCGCAGGTCAGGAATGTCATATCACCTCTCTACAACTTACTACTTTAATCGCCTGCAGCTGGCCAAATACGCGTTCTAGCATTTTCTGGTAATTATGCCTGGAGGGTACCGTATGTCGTGTTAAAATAGCCAGTACTCACGATTGCCATTGCTCATCTTCTTTCGAGTAAGATTCCAATGATTACGATTTGACTTCTAACAATGTATGGAAAGTGTAATGGCTAAGTATAGAACAATGAGTCAAAGAATAGGACCGACTTGTCCGAGCAACGGGAATTTGTGTCATCATAATGTGTGGTGCCCTGCTTGCACTTGTTTTTTTTTAGGTCTTGCTCCCCCGCGTGTTTGTTTACCTCCAACCATACCGAGCAGAAGCGAAATTACCCATCAAACCAAACGAAGTTCCCTGGTCGCTGTTATTTCTGTCTGTTGTCACTGCGGCTTCGTTACTACCAGTGCTCACATCGCGTCTCAAGCCATAGAAATCATCTCACGTGTGAAGGCCTGATCATTCGGATCATTTCATTGTCGTGACTAGTGTATGGTTTCCATTCCATGCTTACCACGTATTTCCATCTCGAGTTCCTCATCTCCCACCTCACGCACTTGGATATTGTACTCGCGCTTTTTGGAAATTAACTCAACTTGAGAAGAACAGTCTCGTAGCGGCTCGGGCCGCGACGAGTTCACGGCGAGAACGAAGAAGTCGCTCAGTGATTGCAGGCCGGGATACCACCATTTGTACCGAACAACCAGAACAGTATGTGTCAGAGCGATGGATATGTAAATGAGCATAACGGCGATTGCAAGTCGCCGAGTCGTACCAGAGGTGGAGTAGCTGTAGCCATAGCGGTCTCTAGTGACCCGGATAGGTGTCAAATTTGGCAAGTCGAGTGTCGAAGCTTTCTGCATGGACACATATCCGACGGTGTCCGGATCCGCCTCAGGTGGGTTCTCGGTAGCGATGATCACTTCTGCAGTCGAGCCGAATCTAGCCAATGCATCTGTGATCAGAAAAGAGATCGCAGCCCGGGTGGACAATTCCTGAATTGACAGTGTGGGATCATAGTTCTCTCCGCGCACCTGCAACTTTTGCCTGAAGTTCGCGATGAGTCTTTCAACCGTGAGCTCGGGTGGCAACGCCAAATTTGCCCAATCAACCTCTAAGAAGATCTCTCGAAGACCTGGCTTCGTCAAATTATCGTGCGCCCAGGACCAGAGAGGGGCATCCGTATCCAGTCCCTGAGAAAAGAAACTTCCCCTAGATTTGTAGCACTCGGACCCTCCGTCAACAGATGATGAAGACAGGCGAAAAGGCGTGCCCGGCCTTAGAGAAACATCCACAGGGCGCCCTAGGCAGATAAGAGACCAATCAGCACTGCATATAGACAGTTTGATCAAGAAGTAAGACAAAGCTTGGGAGAAGAAAGACCTGGCAGGAGATCGCGTAACCGGTCTTTATGTACCTACAGCTTGCATATATAGAGCAGGTCACTATCTCCGGTGCAGAAGTGGTGTAAAATTCATAAGAAGTATAGTTGTAATATCTCCTAACTGTTTTCGTGCTTCCAATGGAAGCGAACCAAATAGATGGAGTGTTATTGTGCAGGTCTGGAGGCTGCAGCCAACCAGAAACCAGTGGAAATGTAGAGTTCCATTTGTTGGTAAGTGATGTAGCGTCCACAGACCAGTTCTGATCACCTCTGAGAGGGAAAACCAAGCTCTGTCCCTGACGCGTAAGGTTGGTTGATGGGTCAAGAAGTAATGGCTCACTTCGACAAAGTACAAAACTTTGAGGCGCTAAAGTTCGAGTTCCATTCTTCAAAGAAAATCTCCAGTCGACGTTCTCTTTCCACTGCCACTCATGTTGATAAGGGTTTCGCCGGCGCTCAAATTGATAAGGTTTAGACCAGCGTGCTTTCGCGAATACCGAAATCATTGCACTATCCATAGATGAAGCTGTACTCTGGGTCAGCATAGCGTAACCATCTGTCAGAGTCAAAGCGCCTTGTACTCCTCGATTGTATTGATATGAGTTTGGATAAGGACTGTCGTTCAGTGGTACAGAAGCATTCCCTGACATTGAAAAGTTCCAAAATATTTGGCCTGTCCCGAATCCGTCCCCATAGGAGGACCCCATCCATGGTCGAGCCAGCAAAACCGGAAGTCCAGCTGCTGGACAATGATCTTGCAATGCAGTCGTAGCATTCAGGCTCTGGCATTGAGGTGGCAGAAAGTTTGATGTAGTGATAGATGAGGGCCAAAGAGCAGATTCATTGCCGGTCATGAACATGCCGCATGTCGTGTCTTTGATTCCGCCTTGGAACCATGTCAGCTGAACATTCAGATCCCACGACCCAACCGACGGTAACATCAGGATAGCGGAAGATGGTCCAACAACAGCACCGAGAAGTGTAAATAGCGTGATCGAGAGTCCAAACAGAATACGTCGAGGTGGAAACCCAGTAGTTTTCCAGAGTGCTGGATCAAATAGCGATAGAATGTTCGAGATCTGAAAAGCTGCCAGTACACCGCCTATAGCGAGTCCGTCACGTCGACAAAGTTCATGCTGGACGCAGCTCACTGCAACGACAGACAAAGAAGCGATGATAATGATCTCGTGAATTTTCGAGGCGAACTGCAAGGCATTGAGTTGTGCATTTTGATTGGGTATATCGGCATCAGAGTACCACTTGAATGAGAAGTTGAGAAATATGAGGGCAATCGTAGTGATAAGCGATGGCAGGTGAACGAGGCAGGCGGCAAGACACTTTGCTTTGTCACTCTTCCAAAGCTTGGACGGCTGTAATTGACGAAAGAGTTGCTTCATATTTTGATGGTATGATTATGAGGTCGACCATGACTGCCATAACTAGAGGACTCATATGTGGTAAATATAAGAGAGTACACATGTAATTGAGGCGGAGCATCTTCGGTTGGACCCCAATATCTCGTTGTAGGTTATTGGCTAAGGAACTTAGCCTAAATTGGGAGGCATCAGAACCAAGGTTCCTTGCATACTGGGCAGTCAATCACGCACCGTAATTTACCTCTTTGGGTTTGTTTGTTGGAGCCTCCAGCGATGATAAGGAATTCTGGTAATCATGCCCAAATCAAAAAGCTCTTTGCGGTATTTAATTACTACCTGCGCTGGTGGTGAGGTTCGCTTCTTGTTGACTGGGCTTGAACGGTCTGAGTAGTTGGACTTAGTAACAAGCTGCGTCACTTTTGTCCCTGATCATCGATTCTCAGTAGAATATAGGGTGGATTTTACCACTGGCCCGATCCAAAAGTCTCGATGGAAGAAGTTCGTCATACACATGCTTCAACCATTCAACAGCAATTTGACGAGTCAAAGCGGGATCAATGATCTCCTCGACCCCGAAAGCATTCGCAGTTCGAACAGGGTTCATGAGCCGTGTGTACTCTTCTTCAAGCTCTTTGTATCGTGCCTCTCGCTCATCTTTGTCTTTGATTGCCTTCAGCTCTGCAGCATGGCCAACTTCTATTCCACCATCGAGAGGAAGACTGCCCCATTCTCCACTGGGCCATGCGACTCTCATTCGCGGATCCCGACAATCGAGCATGATCCCTCCAGCTACACCATAGACTCTCCTAGTCACAACACTGAAGACTGGAGTGGTTGTAGAGAAATATGTCGTTGCAAGCGCGATTCCATGTCTCATAGTTGCGGTTCTCTCAGCATTCGTGCCAATGGCATAACCTGGAACATCCACAAACTGAATGATTGGAATGTTGAAGCTGTCGCAGAATTTGAGGTGTCTAGTAAGCTTTTGGCTACCAGCTGCATCCAAAGCTCCAGCGTTGACCTCGCAATTGAGAGATATTATGCCAACTGGCCGGCCACCAAGTCGTGCAAGCCCAACAATCGCAGTTGTACCCCACAATGCACCAATTTCGAACCAGCTACCAACGTCTACAACAGTTGTGATAATTTTCCGGGGGTCGTACATTCGAGCTTTTCGTCTCGGTATAATTGATCGAAGTTCCTCACAGAGTCGATCTGTCGGATCATCTGATGGTAAAATAGGAGGCAAAGAGCTTCCGGAGTTTGGCAGGTAGCTGAGAACCGTTCTGAGTTGTTCGAAGCATTCTTCTTCGTTGGCGGCAAGATTGTCAATCGTTCCATTTGTACAATGCATCGAGGGTCCGCCAAGATCTGTGAAACTCAGACCTTCCTCGAAAGTAGCACCTGTTGCAGTAAGCATGACAAGATACCATGGAGCAATATGGGTACTCCATACCAGCGACGACTTTTGGCCCAGCGTTGAACAGTGCCCCAACGTCAGCAGCCATGACCGAGAAATGGCAAGCCACGACTCTTGCAGCACCCAGTCCAATAGCTGGTCCAAGGACAGCACCTAGATTCGGTATGCCCAAGTTCAATTGCTCCGCGACATGTTTGAATGATGGCATCGGTGGTATGTATGAGTACCCGGCGGTCTTGATTGTGGTGACAGAACCTCCCCCGGAGGAACCATCAACCAACTTTATGATAGGAAGCTTCAGTGCGACAGCCAACTTTTCCATATATATTGTCTTCTCCATCAGAGCTCCATCTGCATGCCCGGCGCGGATTGAAAAGTCGTCGGCTGTAAACACCACTTTGCGACCCCTCAATGTCCCAAAGCCCTGCACATTGTTGCTTGGTACGTATGATTTAGGCTCTTCTTTCGTGCCATCCAGCTTTTTCCATTGAACTGTGCCAGATACCGAGCCGACTTCATGGAAGCTTCCTTTATCCAAGAGCTCCAGGACTCGTTCGCGCACCCATAACTTCCCAGCTTGCTTTTGTCGAACGTAACCTTTGTTCTTTGTGTCCGGTGTGCGAGCAATCGTCTTGAGGGATTCCAATTGCCCAAGGATATCGGAGTAATCTGCTGGGAGCTCGTTTTTGGCATTAGCAGCGCGACGCTTTCGAGGAGCTACATGGCCTGCAACTTGGGATAATCGTTCTGAAGGAGCTGCTTTCGAGGACTTGCTGTCATTGCTAGCCGTCATTGTGCCTTTTATTTATGCAAGCGTCAATCGAAGTGATAGCGAAATGGTTCGTTATGGGAATCATCTTGAAGCTGTGGTTTAGAATGGTTGGAGCTGGGAGTAAGGTTGGGAATAACCTCGGCGATTACCCCGCCAAAACATGGGGTTTCGGCCCCTGCTGGGCCCCAGTCTTGCCGACGAGCACCTATTGAAGCTTCAACTTCAACACTAGTATTATCGAATTTAATTCTCACTGTCTATTCTCCAGTAGTCTTACATAAATCGACAGTATTCAGAAATTTTCGAGCTATTTCTAGGCTTGTAGCAAGTTGAGTCTTACATCATGGCTTCAGCACGCCAAATAAAACATCTTCTTGTAGCGAACAGGTAACACCAAAATAAATCGTTAATGTTTGCTTTATTAATATGAGACCAGGGGAGAGATTGCAACTCGAATTGTATCAACAGCAAGAGAGCTAGACATAGAAACTTACACAATATACACAGCCAACGACACGTCACATACCAATGGCTCGACCCATGCGGTTCAGCTAGCCTCGGCAGCATCATATCTCAACATCTCAGAATTGGTAGGTATCGCTAAGAGATACAAGATAGATACCATCCATCCAGGTTATGGATTTCTGTCTGAATCTCCAGAGTTTGCTCGTCGCATGTGGGAAGAAGCTGAGACTTTGGTCATTGGCCCCGGACACGAGATACTTGCTCGAACTGGAGACAAGCTTCAAGCAAGGCTTCTCGCCGAAGAATGCCAAGTTCCTGTACTTCCAGCTTTAAAAGATCCGACAAACGATGTAGCCGAGTTACAGAAATTCGCAGTTTCGACGGGATACCCGATCATTATCAAAGCCGTTGATGGTGGTGGAGGACGAGGTATTCGAATCGTGAGGGGGGAGAAGGATCTGGCGTCTCTTGCCAAGCGAGTGTTGCAAGAAAGTCCCAGTGGCAAAGCTTTTGCCGAGAAGGCCGCAATCGACGGCTACCGTCATGTCGAGGTTCAAATAATTGGTGACGGGCAAGGCAATGTGCGGCATCTTTGGGAACGAGAATGCAGCATCCAGAGGAGGTTTCAGAAGGTTGTCGAATTTGCACCGAGCTCGATTTCGGATCGCAAACTGATTACAAATATCATCAATTCAGCTTTAAAGATGGCCAAGAAAGTCAACTACTCATCTCTGGGAACTTTCGAATTCCTGGTCCGCCAATCTCCGCCAGAGTTCTATTTCCTCGAAGTAAACCCACGGATACAGGTTGAACATACCATTACAGAATCTATCGCCATGAATATAGATCTCGTCAAAGTCCAGCTTTTGCTTGCCCAGGGTCAATCATTATCTTCGCTACCATTAGCAATCTGGGGTGACAATCCAGAGTTTCCTCCGCCAATGCAGTCACTACAACTTCGAGTCACAGCCGAAGATGTATCGAACGACTGGTCGTTGAGCGTTGGAAAAATCAAGTCTTTTCAGTTTCCAGCAGGCAATGGTGTCAGAGTTGACACCCACCTCATTCCATCGGAGCAAGCAGTTATCGGAACAGATTTTGACAGCTTGATAGCCAAAATCATCATCACAGCTCCATCCTGGGAAGACATTGTTCGCAAAGCAAAGCGAGCTCTTGCCGATACTCACATCGAAGGGATCAAGACAAGTCTGGACGTTCTGCGGGGCATAGTTGCAAGTGAAGCATTTGCTGCTCAACAATGCGACACGCAGTGGCTTGAAGCCAGCTTGCCCTCTGTCTTGAAATCTGGAAAAGATATCTCTGCCACTTTGAACAAAAACTCGATACAAGCATCACCAAGCGGATCGAGTACTTCTGTCGCAGCAGCATCGAACGTCCTATTTCGCAAAGGCGACGCTTGGTCCATATCGCTTACCCCTGAATCGTCAAGCGAACAAAACAAAACACCCGCCCCCTCTCACCTTCAGCTCGCACGAGTCTTACGCAACGAATTTCCCGCTTCTCTGACAGCCTCGATTCTATACACGACACCGTCTAACCCCAAGCCAGTTCCTTACACCTTGACGCTGGCCTCTACAACTGCCTCGTTTGGTTCCCTAGCCAGTTCGGCTAGTCATCGTCGCGGTGACCCTGGGAACTCAAATCACATCATCATACCATTCCCTGGACAGCTCATGGAGATCATGGTAGATATAGGTGATGAGATACAGAAAGGAGAGACAATTGCGGTAGTCAGACAGATGAAAATGGAGCTGGAGATTCGGGCGACGAGAGGAGGAATTGTTGCATGGGTGTATGAGGGTGAGGAAGGGGATGAGGTCGGTGAAGGGATACTGGTTGCTGAAGTTGAGGGAGGTGTAGCGAAGCTTTGACGGATCGATTCTAACGAAATCTCGTTGCCCTTGAAGAAGTAAAGACTGCCTCCAGAGCCAGCCTGCCGACCCAGAATATGCGCAGCTAACCACTTGAAACTGTCTGTCCGGCAGCATCAATCCCGCAAGGCGAAGAGATGGTGCAACTTAAGAAAAGAATCTTTGGAGTCTGTATGTGTAGACAGTGGAGCATTCATGCATTATGCAGTCTTAGCAAACAAAATCAGGCAAGCATTCTGTAGGCGAATTATTGATGCAGATCTGCCAGAAATACCAGACGTTGCAGCTCGTTTCTGGCATTTGTTGGAAAGGTTGTTAATGCTTCAGCAAAATCCATCGGAACATTATTTCCTCGTTAAGTTTTTGCTTAGTAAATCCGTCCCTGTTGTCCATTCACTCGAAAGCACTCTGCACTGATGCTATACGGATATTTGAGGTGGTCCAAGCGTAGCGAGGAAAGCGAGCGAGACGAGCTGGTGTTGCTGCATTGCGCCGCTAGCCTGGAAACCAAAGTCTGGTAGACCAATAAGAAGTGGAGATAAGAGCATGAACAGGTTCTCGTAGCAGATCGTCCCCTCACGCAGATTTTCTGCTTTGTTATGTATGATGGAAAATCCGACTGACTAATTGAACTTTCTCAGAGAAGATGAACACCATGACGGTGTGGCACATCCTCACTTTCGTGATGGGAAGCTGATAAACATGCCTTTCAAGTTGTATATAAGAATGACTGTCTCTCGAAGGTAGGTCTTCGTTTCCTCCACATCATATTTCACACCGACTCATCGCCTGGATACTCAAATCAATTCATCCCCACGAACGTGCGATATACACACCGTTGTACCACAGTCATAGAAAGAAACGAAATGGCAGCAACAGCAGACACATCCAAAGCCTTCTTCCCACTCTCCGGCTCCGGAGGTGATGGCTGGTCTACCGAAGACGAGGCCTCAGCAACCTGCTTCTGCGGCGCAGTCCAAATCTCATTTGTGAGTCCAGTTTCATCTCCTTCCTGAATCACGAGACTGCAAAATACTGACTACATGCGGCCAACCCATGGTCCAGGATATCAAGGAACATTTGTCTGCAACTGCTACGACTGTCGCAAGATCACGGCGTCCATGTTCGCATCTAACTTCACCGTGGCCGATTCGCACTTGAAGCATGTCCGAGGTCAAGAAAACCTGAAGACTTTCGCCGAGAGCAAGACTATCGGGTCTGGGAAGACCATGACCAATTACTTTTGTCAGACTTGCGGCACTCTCATGTATCGTGTTGGAGCTGCTTTCCCTGGAGTTAGCTTTCTTCGTCTTGGCACTGTTGATGATTTTAGTCTGCACGAGACGAAATTGCGACCGACTGTTGAGCAGTTTGTGAAGGATCGTGTGATCTGGGTTCAAGGTATTGATGGTATAAAGAAGTTTGATGCCATGGGAGAGTATTAGCTGGAGAATTGTCTTGGGGCTGGGTCGCTGATGGGGTTTTGAGCTGCGGGGTTGGAGTTGGAATTAAATATAAGTAATTGTTGTCTCTCTTGTCATTTCTAAGGAGCCGTATGTAACACATTGTCTTGACTTAAATTTGAGACCTACCTCAAGAGTTTGGGCTTCTTGAAACGTGCTGATTGGCCCAGTAATTCCTGGTGGCTTGCAGCAAGGCGCGTATCTCATAGTTATCACGAGACACACAAACGAGGCTCGCAAAATGTTTGCCTCGATACCTCTTTTGCTGTGGCATCAAGTACTCTTCAAAGGAGTCTTCCACGAATACTCGACTCAGGCTCACATCTACATTCTAGAATGTCTCGAGAGCTTACCTGGTACTGGCCGGACGAGGACAAAGTGAAGCAACTCATTCCGCTTTCTCAACTGCCAAGCCAGAAGGACCCCTCATGGATTGATTTCGAAATTTTGAAAGGTTGGATGGTGACTTGTCACGAGAAACACAATCACGTCCCCAAAGCGGAAAAGGTCTGGAAAGTGAAGCGTCCACGATGGCTTATCGATGTACGGCGACTGTGCTTAGTGAGCGGCGACACTTTTCATGCGGACTATGCTGCCTTGAGCTATGTTTGGGGCCAGGCTGAGTGCTTTAAGACCCTGCGAAGTAACCTGGAAGTGCTTCAAAGGGAAGGTGCATTCGCTATTTCGATGTCAGAAGTGGTCCTACCAAAGACTATCCGACATGCAATTCATATGGCAGCAATTCTAGGTATCGATGGACTCTGGGTTGATGCACTTTGTATCGTCCAAGACGATCAGGAAGAAAAATCAGCACAGCTGCACGGAATGGGTGCCATCTATGAAGGCGCGACAGTCACATTTGTTGCCGCTGTGGGAAAAGATGCTAATGCCGGACTACCTGGGATCCGTGAAATCTCAGAGCCCCGCAATGGTCGAACGCTGCAAGGAGAAGACTTGGTAAAAGATAGCGAGTGGTTCAAACGTGGCTGGACCTTTCAAGAATTAGCTTTCTCCCATCGAAGGATGATTTTCACGCCCAACGATGTGATTTGGGAATGTTCTCACACAATGTGGAGAGAATATTGGGGGAACTCCGATTACACTGGTGGACGATTTCCTCCTATGAGTAGCAAGTGGCTCACGACGTGGAGAAATCCAGGTCATGATGTTTTGCTTCAATACGGAGAAATGGTTGAGGGTTTCACTAAGCGTAAACTCTCTTACCCGGAGGATATCTTGGATGCGTTTACGGGCATCCTTGTTGCTTTGAGTAAGCGATTCGGCTCGAGGTTTGTCTGTGCTTTACCTATGGCCTTCGTCGATTCCGCCTTACTGTGGCAGCCATCGTTGGCTGGAACACCTTTCTCGAGACGAGTTTGCCAGGAGGGCAAAAGCATCGTCCCATACTTACCGAGCTGGTCATGGGCAGGCTGGGAGGGTGAAATCGAATATGACATGTTGAAATATGGCTGCTATCGTGGTGTTTACGAAAGACATAATGGTGTCAAGGCTTGTAAATGCCGAGTATTCCAGACTTGCATCTTTCGTTATGGAAGTAAAGAGCAGACCAAAGTCATCGGAACTTGGGATCCGAATTTTGGGTATAAGTTGAGACCTCGCACTGTTTCCAGGCGGGCACGGAAGACTGCAAGTCAAACCCACCAATCTTTACAGCGACTCCGAACTTCACCAAAAGGTCCAAAGGTCTCGGATCTCAGCCCAATACTGCAATTCAGAACGTCCCGAAGATTCTTCCACGTGGATAATTTCGACCCAGCTGTGAAGAGGCACGCCAGAGCTCTACGTATATGTGACAATGAAGGAATGACATGTGGACAGCTCTCCAGAGGGATTCCTGAAGATATGAGTATTAGCCACGAGAAATTTGAATTCATCGCAATCTCAAAGTCGTCCAATTATTGTAGGACACGGGAGTCAAGAGGCATCACTGTCCAGAATTGGATGACGGCAGAGCATGGATACTTATACTCTGTTCTGTTGGTAGAGCGAGTGGGCGGTATAGCTTACTGGAGAGCGTTGGGCTGGATCACGGACAAAGTCTGGGAGCGGGGAACGCCTGATATGGTTACTGTTCTTCTTGGGTAGACTCGACCACAGGTGACTTGGCATCGCAAGAAGTTGAACATAGGTCGAAGGAAGAACGGCGTAATGACTGAGGAACCCTCTCTGGTATGAATAAAGGATCTTAAGAGTCCAAATCTCTGAGCCGCCTCCTCGAAATGATTTAAAAATGACTCTAATTTTCAGCAATATTTAGAGAATTTTCACATTCCGCCCTCAATTCAACATTTCTACTCCCACTCATCCCACTCGTTTGTTGGGTATGGTGTATACACCGGCGGTACAGCTGAAACTGATATGGGTGCTGCATATCGATGTAAATTGCGTTCTGGACGTTGCTCTCCAAGATAATTCTCGCCATTCTCTTATACTTGTCTTTTCTCCGTCTCTGTCTCATGTTCATATTGAGTGTCGCGATTCAGTGGTCTATCAGCTTGAGCTCTCGGACTACATCCTACTCCTGCTGCCGACAGCTGCTGCGGGTACAGACACTGAGGAGGAGTGGAGATCCTTGACGGTAGTGGTGGTGGTCCATACTAGTAGGTTGAAGGGTCCTGTGTTGAGAGTCGTAGGGTTTCATTGTGCGAGTCGCCATATTCATTGACTTCCTTGTATCCTGTATGATTCCCATAGACCACCTGGTACTGATCTTGAGTCCACGGGGTGTGTGTTCGAGGGGGAGGAGGCGGCCCATATTGATATGTTGATGCGCCTCGCTTAGCCACGGTCTGTGGCGGATTGGGTGTAGGAGGGGATGCTGAATCCGTAGGGTTGTTGACGATCATGAGGTACAGCACGTCCTGGTTAGGGTTCAGTAATGACCCCGAAGCTCGATTCCTGGAGTAGAAACGCGACTCACTGAATGCATCACTTTTTCTTTCATGCCCTTCAACATTCCCGGCTTCTTTTCCTCTTGCCTGTGCGGCAGCCTTGGCGCATCATTCTGAGCTCTCCCACTCGGAGCATATCCTGGGTCAGCATACTTGCTTGTAAATGCTGGCTTGGGCCCGACTAATCTGGAGGTTGGATTGTCTTGTGCCTGGGTCAAATCAGTGGTTGGCTTGAGCCATGTGTCAGAATAAGTACTTACAAAACTAGCTTGTGCACGACGGTCCTTGAAATCGGACACAAAATCTGCCATCTTGAAGAAACCATTCCGGGATGGGTTGAGAGCTTGTGGTGGAGCGGGGTCCGCGAACACAAGGGGACAAGACTCAGGTAATGTAAACTCTTGGTTCTTGGTCTGGTCGCTTCCGTTTGAACCGTAGGGCGATGAGGCTTGGAATTGGTTCGAGTCTGAAGAAGTGTCTACGTTTACCATGTCTCCTGATTGTGCAGGATTGTAAGTCATGACGATGGCGTATATACCATGCGGTACGAAAAGGGCTTTGTTCATCTTGTCGAGGTACGAATCGGACCTGCCGGAAGTTAGAGATATTTTGATACTTGCGATAATTTGTTATGGTAATACTGACTGATGATTTGACTGCGCTTTCTTAGCTGCTTGAACAGCGACTGGAACAGCCATAGAAACAATCATAGGAGTAATTCCGGGAAGAAATCCAATGCCTGCTCCAGCTACGTTGACGACATGGAGATAAGGTGACGCCTATTATACATCAGTTCATTCTCTTCTCCTTGAGAAGAAGTTTCTCTCTGTGGCAAAGCATCTACCTAACATACCTTGCTTTCCTCGTTAAACCGATCCAAGAAATCCAGAAAAGTCGCTTCGTCGATTCCCGACCCCATGAGTGCTGGTGCATAAGCTCTCGCCCAACCCCGAGACTTGTTCTGTGGTCGTCGTTGTGGAATGATGACCGGCAGTGGCAATTCTCTTCTTTCATGCGAAGAAAATGGCGCATTTGGTTGTTGATATAAGGGAGCATTCTGAGAACGAGAATAATATCCATAATTTGAGGTGTGAGGAGCACTTTGTGCACCAGTGGGCGGATGTGAAAGTGCTGTTGCGGCTTCGACTGTGAAGCCGTATGTTGAGGAGATGAGGCCAGATAGTTTTCCCATGTCGTGTACGGAGATGTACCAGTGGTTCTCTGATTCTTGGCGGTGAACAACCACAAGACGTGAGATGAAGTTTCCTTGGATGATCATAGAATTCCGGAAGAGTTGGTCTTATACATGAATAGAAAATCCTAGGACAGCTGCTGGATACCGGCTCTGAGGCTGAATCAATGCCACATCTGGTCTCAACCTCGCCACTGAATCGTTTCACGATTTCGCAAGTACAGACTCTAGGCTTCGTTGCGTTTCGGAAGCTCGGTGCGTCCAGTCATCATAGCGAGCTGATTGCCGCATTGGGGTATGCTTGAGCTCTTGTCAGCTCGACTATCCGGTCTGGAGGACTTTATGTATACGCTTCAACAAATCTGAGTCAAGTCGACTCGGTCACCTAAGCTGCTAAACTCTGCCAATCTGCCCTCGGTCGTGCATCATCATCGCTGAAAGTTGATTACTGAATTGGCGTCTTTAAATGTTTTGGCAAATACCACCGTGAATCTTGAGCGAAGCGAATCTAAACAACATTTCCGCTCAACTCGAGCTGCAGCTGGGAACCAGACCGAACAGGAAGATCGCTTTCAATGCATTGCATTGCATTAATAATTAAATCTCTAAACGATAGTCAAGTCCGTAACCACAGCCCTATGATCACTCGCGATAACCCCATCCACCACATTCCCCAGGATCTCAAACTGCTGCACCGTAACCGCATTCGCTCCCACCGGTCCCGTCCAGCAATAATCAATTCTACTGATACCTACAGTCGTGAATCCAGTATAAGTCAACTGATTGGTGCCCAATCTTGTCGCACCCGACTCCCACACCTCCGTCAAATACCCCAACCCCTTCAGCGTTGCATACGCATCACCGCCCGGTTCCGAGTTGAAATCGCCTGTAAGAACCACACCAAGAGAACCACCATACAGAGCCTGAGCAGCCTCAATGCGCGACACAACGACCTTGATACCTTCGCTCCTAGCCTGACTACTCACATTATCGAGATGCGTATTCGCAGCAATAAAGCGCTTCCCAGTCGCAATATGCTCAAACACACCCAGCGTAACAACTCTCCTACTCCCCGCTCCCCATCCGAAAGATACCACGTCCGGGGTAGGGCTCAGCCATTTTGTCTCGCTGAACAAGACACGAAAGACATCGGTGCGGTACAGCAACGGACTAAATTCACCAGACGATACACCGTCGTCACGACCGACGCCGAGATGTGCCCAAGACGAGCCTAGGCCTGATTTCACGTCGCTGAGTTGGTTGGAGAGGACTTCCTGGAGGCCGATTATGGTGGGATTGCTTGTTGCGGCGGCGGCGTCAGAGAGTAGGGATTGTACGTGTGGCATGCGGCATTGGTCGGACCAAATGGAGCAAAAGATTGTCCACCATGGTTTTTCTCCTGTGCCGGGGGACGAGGTCGCGTATCGGATGTTCCAAGTGATTGAGCGGAGGGGGAGGCTGGCTGCATTGCTGAGACCGGAGGTGAGGAGTAGGAGGAGGATGCTGGAGATGAAGGTGGAGAGATGCATCTTGACTTGGTCAAGCAAGAAGGCCTCGACTGTTTCGATGGCTAGCTTGTCGAAGGTGCTCGAGCGACGGATGAGAAAGCAAGGGAAAGGTTTGGAGGGACTGAGGAGAAACACATATACTTTATCGGATCTGGTATGTGGAGTCCAGTATGCATATCAATTCAAGGAGATTAACTCGCACGAGCCCAATTTGACTCCGTGGATAGGTACATCACCGATTATTCCCCGCATGATCACCATTTACATCGGCTTTGACTCCCCAAACATGACCATGCTTCCAAGCACATGTTGCTGAGATTTTCACACGTGGGTGTTGCACTGGAGGTGAAGGATGAGGGGAGGGCGGAGATCATGTTCTTTTATCGTTAGTCTGCGTGTCGTCCGATGTGAGTTTATCCAGTCCAAGCGAGACGGTTTTCCCCGCTGTTGTTGTACGGAGTAGGGGCTTGGGGGCCTCGCTTGAATATCGGACGATAAACTGCATTGCTTGGCCAAGGCCGGATCAAAGTCTCTTTTTTTCCTTCGGTGCCGATAGAAATACAGGGATGAAGACAAGCAACTCTGAAAAGAGCAGTTCACTTCGCCGCCTCTGATTTATATTATGTCAGCATTAGAGGAATCGACAGTTGAGTGTTTTGATGGCTGCATAATACCCACACAAAGTCTCTACAGTCATACAAGGCTCGAGGCAAGCCCCGAGAGTGTTTGTCAATAAATGCATTATGCCGGTCTAGATACTGTAATTCCATGCATGCTATTCCCAAGTCATCGCTGCGCTTTTGACCCAAAATGCTCGAGATGCTCGCACCCGCTGCGCTAATTCCCTAAACAACACAGAAATTTCTAGTCTATTCGTACATCAAACATGTCCATGCATCCTCGTCTCATATTCATATCTTTTACTACCAGTCGCACTCCTCATTCAGCCCGCTGCCCTCCCCTACTCAATACACCCACAATCCTCCCTCCTCCCACCAATCCTCCACCCCACCTCCAATGACGGACACCCCCACGCCACATCAGGCGTACTACACTGCAGTAGAACCCCCCACAACCTCTCAACCGTCAATCCCAAATACGGCTTCTCCAGCGAATCCCCCTCCCCATAAACCGCACCCTTAGCAAACCTCCCCCTACCCTCCTCCCCCTCCAGCACAACCGGCATCTTCTCCTTCTTATGCGCCCACGCATTCGCCAAATCGCGATCAACCAACCCATCATACAGCATCTGCCAGACATCCTTCTTCGTGCCCTTAATCCTCGCCGCCGACGCGACGAAATTATTGCCGTATGTGAGGAGGACCGAGTCGCAGGTATTGGTGCCTGGTCGAGCAGCGCTCCACATTGAGGGCACGAGGTGGAATGTATCTTCCCAGCCTAGCGAGTCGAAGCATTTGCCGCAGTAGCACGTCTCTGACTCGCCGAGGTTGAGGAAGCCGGATTTGGGGACTGCGTCGGGGAGGGGGAAGCCCATGGGTGTGAAGTAGTCTGAGACGCGGTTTTTGATCAGGGGGAGCGTGAAGGGAGTGACCGTTGAGGTGGAGAGGAAGATGGTTTGCACGGGCATGAATGTCCAGCTGAATAGGATGTGGTGGAGGAAGGTGGCGGCGACGCCGCCGGAGTTGTGGAGCGTGGTGATGGAGACGTCGCCTTCGAAGGTGCCTTTGAGGGACTCGGCGGAGGGGGTGCTGAGGTTGAAGGCGGCGTCTTTGCTGTAGATTGTTACGCGGGGGTTGAAGTAGCGGATCAAGTGGTGGGTGGTGAATGTTTCGATGAGATCGGTTATGGTTGATACGGGATCGTTCTCGGAATGGGCGATTATGATGTCGAAGGAGCGGAGTTTAGGAGGTCGATACATGGTGTCTAGGTTTAGATTTTTGGGATCAAGCCAGGTTTTGAGATTTCGATTATAGGCGACGGTGTCGACCCAGAACATTACGTTGCAGCTTATGACTATGGCAAAGACGGCAGTGGTTGTGGCGAGGAAGAAAGCGAATTGCCATGGCTCAGCGTGTACGGGTAGTTGCCTTCGGCGGAATATCCTAGAGACGAGGTTGAGAAGGCGAGGTGGGTAATACCCTATATGTCTTGGCCCGACGCATATGATGTAAATGAAAGTGAAAGCGAGCACCTGGATCCAATCGAGGAAGTTCTTCTCCTGGCCCAAAACGCCAATGATGACAGTCCAGAATCCAGCTTGAAGGGTGCTGGCAATAGCGTCTGTACCTCTTTCTGTTGGCTCTTCCAAGGCACCACCCACGTGGACTTCAGAAACGAATGGATGTGCGCTATTCATCGAGGCGACGAAAAGTTGTTGTAGAAGCACACCTGGTGCAAGGGTCAAAAGCGCGTATCCCCAGCTCCACGTAGAAAAGGCATGATGAGCCCCAACTACATTTTCGTACTTGGAAGCAGCCATCCATGATATCACGATGGGAACGATTCCCTGCAGCAGATAAAAGTTCAGCGGAGTATCCCACCGGCTTCCGCTACCATTCGCTTCAAACTTTGGTCCGGCCTTGGCGATGACTTTTGAGAGACTAAGGAGTGCGAAGCCAGCCAGAGCAACGACGAGACTCCTGATGTTAAGGCGGTAGTCGAACGCGATGGGAGGTATGGAAAGCGCGAGAACGAAGACTACTTTGTATGCTTTCCTGGCGGAAGTGCTTTGATCTCGAGGGAAGAGGCGCAGGACGTATGCTAGACGGAATAAAAAGCTATCGAAGACGTATGTTACAATCTAGTTATATCAGCAAATATTCTTCTGAAGGTAAGTAGACATACAGGCAGCATAGCCAGAACAGGTAGATTCGGGGTATGTAGTAGAGCCAGAGCACCACATAACGCAGACACACCTGCGATGGACGAAGCTAGTAGTGTTCTGGAAACGATGAAGATCGTCGCGAACCAAGAATAGCCTTCTGATGCCTCTTGCTTTATCGTTTTCGTACTCAATCTTTTTAGTAGACCTAGGAGAGCTATGAATGCGACCAGGATCCATGCAATGAGCTGTGTGAGTAGCACGAAATAAAATGCTAAGAGCATGTCAGAACCATACACATGCTAGAGTAGCCTCGGAATTGAACGGAACGACGAGTCCAATTTGACAAGTCTGAGATCGAATTGGTACTCACGGTATGCTATACAAGAAAGTCAGCACGAATTTCAAAACATACGCTCGCTCTCATTAATCACTCCCTCTCAAACCCAACAAGAAAAGGTAACTCACGAAATCCACCCCTCAAGATCCTCCTCCCAAGAAGCGTACTCATCGTCATAAGCACCACCCAAATAGTCCCCTTCGTACTCCTACTCAAACCCCTCTGCTGCCCTTCTTCCCCTTCACCCCCTAAACTCTCACCATCATCTTCATCTTCCTCTCCCTCCTTCTCAAGATCGTCGCCATGCCGTGAGCTCACACTCCTACTCCTACTTCGACTTCCCTCCAGAGTATCACTTTCAGATGATCGCCGATCAGCTAATAAGATCTCCTCGTCTTCTTTGCCTCCTTTCGCCTCGCGAATCTGAGGTCGCCATCCAGCGTCCTGCATCTCTTCGCCTTTCTCCAATCACTGAGATCCCCACGTCTTTTCAACCTGAATCAAGCGCTGTCCGTCCTTCCTGTCTACCTACTCTCTACTCTGTGAACACTTGAGTACCGGCTGACGGCGAGGAGCCGTGCGAGATAAACAGGGCCAAACGGTCGAGTCGAGATGGTCCAGCAGCCGCGATCACGACCCCCTAACGTCCGTCCCGGGCCGCTGCGCTGTCAAAGGCGAGAAGATAAGAGGAGGTACAATCACGATCGCATCACGTGAAACCTCAATGAATCAATCACTCCACTCACTCAATCCATTCTCCTCCAAAGCTCCAAAGCCGTCGTCAGTCGTCCTTCAAGTCGATCAACGAAGCAATTCACAGTTCCCTCTCTCTTTCAAGAACAAGTGCCTCGTATCACCCTCCCCTCCTCTTTACGGTGGTAGACCCCTAACCAACCCTGTTACACCTAGATCCCAGTAGAGCCCATCCAACGACAACGCGTCCCACCCGTGGACCATACTCGCCGCGGCGTCCCGGCCCACACTCCAGATTCACTGTCCAATTATATCTTCGGGAGGACCTTCGCATCAAGCTGAAACGAGATTAGAAGGCCCCTGTCAGACTCGAGGTGTACTCGCACTAGACTATCTTGGGTAGAGTGCAGACGGGGAGACAGGGGTTTGGATGAAGCGCTCTTTGCCCTGATGAAGAAAACGTGCGTGCGGCGTGGAAAGGCCTGGCCGGTTGGTTCGGAAGGATAATTGGAACGACGAGCTTGGTTGCGCATTTGGGTATTTTGGATCTGGATTTGAAAAGGGAAACGGGAATGGTAAGATACATGAACATCTATTTCTTTTCTCTTTCCCTTTTTTTTTTTTTTTTTCTCTCTCTCTCGGTTCCTGAAAAGGGTGTGTTATCGGCCCAGCACAGGCAAGATCTCAACGTTAGGAACTTTGTGACGGCGAGTAAGTCATGAGCCATTATTTAGGCTTAAGACTGCAATGAATCGAGCTATCGAAACAGCAGATGAAACAGCGAGTACGTCCATCTCCCTGAGGACCCTTCCTCCGTTCAAGCTTTCGGTACTGTAGATCATACAAACACTCAAGCACAAGCACAAGCACAAGCACAAGCACAGCTGCACATCATCATCAAGGTCATGAATAAAACAAGGGACCGAAGGAACGAATCAGAAGTAACCACAATCATCATTCCAAACCCATATCAAGTCAATCATGACCTGACTCACTATCCTACTCCTACATGCTATCCTTTCCGACCCCCATCCCTCCAATTATCGAAAGTCGAAAGAACGCCAAACAAATGCTTTTGTTGTACATGGGACCCTTGACATTCCTGACATGCTCCAGTCCGCCCATCACCTGCCAACCAGCCCAACAATCCCCCATAAAATAAACGCCGGGCAAATGCACCTCCTCTCTTCTTGAACTGCCACTTCGTTCAGCCGTACTGCTGATTCTTGTAATCGTGATTATTGATCCTTTGTTTGTGCTCTCTCAAACGCAAGTCCACTCTGCAAATACGCACCACCTAGCACTCCTGTCTGCTAGCACAAGACCTCGCCATACACCCTTCTCTCCGACTTTGATGATGGTCTCCCATGTTCCTCCGTCCCCTTTCTCCATTGCTAAACTTGTACTCTGACACTTCTCCTCCTTTCTCATTAATCTCAGAACTTTGCCACCGGGAGCTTGAATTGCCAGCTTGGCTGGTTTCTTCGACCCGAAAGCGCTGGTGGTACTTGGATTGGATCCTGATGCAGAAGAACTATTCAGTGACATTGCAGAGCTGGGCCGAATGAACGGAATTGGAGACGTTCCACCAGGATTTGGAGACGCAGCGCCTAACGAGGATGGATGTTGACGAATGGCAAAGACAAAGGTATTGTTCAAAGCCAGTCGCTGACACTGCGGCTGTGCGACGTAAAGATCATGGCGCTGAGCATGCGGAGTTGGATGGCGAGTGACAAATTCGTACGGTGGATTGTCGCCAGTATGGATGATTGGAAGGGCGAATGCTAGAGGATGAGGAATGTCTTTAATGGAGTGCATCAGGCCTCTTTTCCCAGCGTAGACTTTCAAAATTCCTTGCCCTTCATCTCCAGGGAGCAGAGCCTTGACAGTGTATCGCTTCTGTCCTCCGACCCATTCTGCTTGAGATAAAGCCCGCTTCTTCACAACATCTCCACTCTCGAAGAAGTCACCATCCGCATCTCGCTCAAAAGCTCTTGCCTCGACCTCTGCCACACATTCAACATCTGCCGGAACCGTGAACCTAACATGAACTTGCTCTAGATCCTCCACCCGTACAAGAGATGTATCGTACTCGGCCATTTCCAGAGCATTCTTGAAATACGGTGGGCATGCACATGGTAGGGCCAGTAATATTTCAAAGGCCATAGGCGGGCAGAGATGCTGTTGATGATGTTNCTCTGGAATATGGGTCCAGCAAATCTCTGAAGGTCGTGTCAAGAACCACCAACTTTCTGCCATCTGTCCGCTACCGCTAGAGTAGAGCGCTCGGCGAGGGTGAGAAGGAGCCGCGAGTGAGCAGTCCAGAATCCTCCATTCCCCATCCACAATGACAGCATTCCACCAATGGTTAGAGCGAGGCATAATAGCAAGCTCAGGAACTTCTCCTGGCATTTTCAGATAGCCTCTGACAACCTCAGCATGAATGCCAACAGCAGCGCACATCTCCATCACGAGAATAGCAACTTCTTCTGCGCATCCACGCTTTGTTTGTATGACTCTCCTCGAATCTGGCTCGCTCTCAAAGTCCTCCTCCCAGGTGATCTTCTCGCTGACCCAGGTAAATATTGCACGTAAGCGTTGTACATCGCTCCGATACGGCCGACAGACGAAACCAGTCGCTAAGCTGACGGGATTGGTCATTGGTGGAAGACTATTGATAAACCTTGCGTTCTTGTCGACCAAGGTAAGGTTCACAGCTTGGAAGTTTGTTGGCTCTTCCACAGGATTTCCATCTGCTCCTTCATCACCGTCACACTGCTCAAATAGCTCATCAACTGGGCTAATCGCCGGATGGTCCATCATCTGGCACCGCTCTTTCCGCTCCACGCGCTCAATTCGGCTTAGTGAATTCGATCGATTTACGTCTCGTCTCACTTGCACCCAGTCGATGCCAGAATTCCCGCCTCCTAGGCCCATCTCACTGGCTGCAGTGCTATTATGGCGGCCGTGTTGATTCCCGTAGCCTCCCGCGATAGACGAGATTCCGCTGGACATCTTGTTCGGCACTTGCGGCCTAGGCGATTCTCCAACAGCGATACTGCTCCTAGCACTGGCAGCTCCGGTCTTTGCAGATTCGATAATCTTCTTGAAAAAGCCACTCTTTTTGGGCTTTGGCGCGACTAGACCGCCCAGCATGGTGTCTGAATCTGCAATCGAACCATGCCATCCGGCTTGCGACTGAGCTCTCGGTGGTCCGGAGGCATGACTGCTGTGATAAGAAATGCCAGTGACAGGCGTTTCCGGCCGATTTACAAAATCTACTTGGCTCCCATTGACACCCATAAACCTGTCTTTCCTGGAACCGAAAGCACTATGAGCCCGAGCTCGACCTGTCTCCTTTTTCCTTGCTAAACTTCCAGCACTAGTAGCTGAAAATCCACCGGCAGAAGTGCCACTCATCAGACTTCGATCAGTCGCATTCGTACTTGAACTTCCATTCGTTGTTGTGCTGCGGTTACCAGATGATGCTGAGGTAGAATTTGTCTTTGTAGTAAACGTCCTCTCAAGCATAGAACGACCAACGTCGTAGGCAGATTTCCGATGCCGTAGCTTTGGTGGCTGGCTGGATGCGACGCTGCCAGACATCGAAGATTTAGGGCGCGGATAATGCATCTTCGGTGGTACATGTGGCCGTACTTCATCATCTTCTATAGGCCGAGGGCTACTTGTGTGCATCTTGTTTAACCGATTCTCCATTCTCTGAACGTAATTGCTCAGTTGCGGTGGGGGCTTATCGGCACCATGGCGAGAGTTTGAAGATCCCATGAATAGTTCATCGCCGTCATCATACGCAGTGGAACCTCCAATGCCCATAGCTGTGTTGGGTCGGAGAGGAGCAGTTCTCCTGGCGTTTATATAAGTTTGATCAAATGCTTCAGGTGACCAAGGATCTAAAGGAAGGTCCGGGGACTTGGTGTCTCGAGACATTCCCATGTCAGCTAATGATGACATTACATCGTCCATAGCACTTCGTAGTGGGGACGGGGTCAGTCCTGATTCTCTCGGTGATGGTGGACATGGTGAAGTTGCTCGTGGAGTATGATAGCCATTTGGTCGTTGGTCGAAGGAATTGGTGGAGCCATGCGGTGTATATGCAGTTCGGTGCGGTGGAGGTGGAGGAGGCGGTGACGAGCCTATGTCGAATTGCGGATTTGGTGATTCTGCACGAGAATGGGGCCGGTATCCAAACGACGGAGCTGGTGAAGGTGCACGAGACCCGTACCCATGATTCATGGGCGGAGCTGGGGAAGGGCCTCGACTTATTGCATATCCATTGTGCATTGGCGGGGCAGGAGATGGCGCTCGGGAACCATATCCATGGTGCATTGGGGGCGCAGGAGAAGGGACTCGATAATTGTACCCATTCTCCATAGGCGGTGCTGGAGACGGTGCTCGCGAGCCGTATCCGCCTCGAGTATGCGGTGGAGGGACATTTGAGATGTTGTCATGGATGCTCATGGGATTTGGAGAAGGTCCTCGAGATCTTGCTTGTGCCTCCATCTCAGCCCTTCTTTCAGCTTCCCTCTTCTGGGCTTCTGCTCTCTTCAATGCCGCTGTATCTGGCTGCGCATAGGATTGGAAGGGTTTTCGGGCACTTTTTGTTTTCGGTTTCGCAGCAGTGGGATTATTGAAAGGGCTCGTACTGGGCGAACGTTCTGGCATTGGACTCGAGGCTCGGACTGTTGGGCGAAAGTTGTCTGGCAAGACTTCGACGAAGTTCGAAGGGAAATGTCCTAGCATTCGTTTGTCCCGGAATAATCTCCCCATCCACCAAGATCCATCCCCCGCGTTCAGACATTCTATCAGATCCCCTTCGATGAAGCCCAAGTCGCGTTTCGTCTGCAATTGTCAGCGCATGAATCCAGCAAATACAGTTCTGTCTCTTCCCTACCTCTGCTGTGTACGAGAATACGGCTCTGCACCAGACGGGGAATCGCGTTGGTAGCCTTTGCGGCTCAGGCATTGTTGGACAGATGTGCGCTCAAGCAGCGCAATGAATTTAGTGACAGCAAAAACATGGACGCGCCGCGCGCTCTTTGGTAGTTGTAGAGATGTCCCAAGCTTTGTTTGGATATGTGGTGATATGTCAAAACAATAGCGATATCCAACGGTTTAGATGTGTGCCTCGTAGGGTAGCAATCGAGTGCTTTGGGATTGGGTCCGAAGGTAGGAGAAAGTCAACAGACCACCAAATGTCGTGGACCAATCAAGGAACATAGAAGGGGCGAGGTTGCCCAGGGCAACTGCAATCCCTGAAAGTGGCCCGAGCTTCAAGTGTTATCGTCCTTCGTCCCTGTCGTATCAAGGACGACCCGACCTGCAGCAAGACCATGCAACATCGTTCTGTACTGCACTGCACTTCTGATAAACTTTCTGAGAGCTGGAATCCATACCTGCGCGAGCTTTTTCAAGCTATTCATACATCGATATTTCACGCAACTCTATGAATTGTCGCAATACATATTGAGAACCATTCAGCCGTACATGGAACCACGGAGCGGCCCCTGCACCATTTGTTGATATTGGTTGTTGATTCGCCAACGCCCGCAGACTGGAAATACAATACAGCAAACAGCTCCCAATTCAAGACCAGACTTTCCCTGACCATCCCTTCTCGATTTCACTGCTCCTTCTAGTCAGAATTGCTCGTCGCATTCCAAGAACCCAACGCTCTTGCTTTGCAAAACCGGCAATATGTCTGCGGAAGGCGCCATGGCGAATCAATACTCTGTGCTGGAGGAGCTCGGAAGTGGCAGCTTTGGAACTGTTTACAAGGCAATTGATCGCTCCACTGGAGAAGTGGTCGCAATCAAGCATGTGAGTGCTCCATATACCGTCTGTTGAATCTGTATTGACGTCTTGCAGATTGATCTTGAATCCAGCGAGGATGATATCCTGGAAATTCAACAAGAGATCTCCGTCCTCAGCACTTGCGCCAGTCCTTTCGTAACCCAGTACAAAGCAAGCTTCCTCCGAGGGCACAAGCTATGGATTGTTATGGAGTATCTAGGAGGTGGATCCTGTCTTGATTTAGTATGTTGTCAAAGCACTGCGGTATATCCATGGGCTATTTACTAATAGCAATAGCTCAAACCTGGATCCTTCAACGAAGCCCACATCGCAATCATATGTCGCGAACTCCTGCTTGGCCTCGAATACCTACATCAGGAGGGAAAGATACACAGAGACATCAAGGCCGCGAACGTGTTGCTGTCGACCACGGGGAAAGTCAAATTGGCAGACTTTGGAGTGGCGGCGCAACTTACCAACATAAAGTCGCAACGAAATACGTTTGTCGGAACTCCATTCTGGATGGCACCGGAGGTCATACAGCAGGCTGGATATGATTTCAAGGCAGATATATGGTCTCTGGGTATTACAGCTATGGAGTTGGTCAACGGCGAACCTCCGAATGCTTCCATTCACCCTATGAAAGTTCTCTTCCACATCCCAAAAGCACCCGCACCAAGATTGGAGGGCTCAAATTATAGCAAAGAGTTCAAGGACTTTGTCGCGCAATGTCTGGTCAAAGATTGCGACAGGCGACCCTCGGCTAAGGAGCTCTTGAGGCACAAGTTCATCAAGAGCGCTGGGAAGGTTGAGGCTTTACAAGAACTGGTAGAGAGGAAGCAAGAATGGGATGGAGGTCGCACTCGTCCTTCCCATCCTAGGTTCTACGAAGAAACATTGTAAGTCCGGTGCTTCTGGAAACTAGGTACCCCTGCTGACAAATTTAGAAACACCATGACCCCCAGGAATGAGCCAGATGAGTGGGTCTTCGACACGGTCAAAGCAGCAACTATAGCACCCCGCAAGAACACCACAAAGAGACGGAAGTTATCTGTCATACATGCCAATGGTCAAGGTGTGCAAAATGGAGCCGAGGAAGCAATGAAACGATTGGACCTCAAGGACTCTCCACTCGAATACTCTTCACCACCTCCGGCCACAATGAAGAAAGGAACTGTTCGTAAACAGCCGTCAATTGTCCAGCTTATATCACCCACCAAGCAACGACAAGCCAGCAGTCAGAAGCGGCCCCTGCAACCGGATATGAATTTTGGAAATACAGGATCCACCGTACGACTATTCCGTCGGGTCTCGGACAACTCCACACTCGCGCAAGTAAACTCTGATGTTTCTGGCCCAGTTACTACTCGAGATGAGAACAGACCACCCATGACCGAGACTGTCACCAAAGAGGCAGTCTTAGGGCGAAGAACCTTCAATAAAATTGTGGACCCATCATTCCAGGAGCTTCATGCTCAGACAGGCAACCAGGCCAAGAGGGAGGCATTATCACGGCTAGCTGATGCTTGGAGTGCTTTAGACGCCGTTGACCCTGAAGGAGAATATCAATTGTTGAAGGCCATGATCGAGAGAGTTCAGAACGATCCCAAGCTTTCATCACTGCTGTCACCTACCAAAGCCTCGAGCAGAGACGGCACACCTCAAGGAACACCACAAAAATCACCTACCAAGCTTGTACTAGCCCAGAACAATCCACACCTGAAATCGCACCGTCGAAGACAAACCAGCATGCAACCTGATCCAGAACGACTCAACAACCTACCCGGCCAAGTTGTCCCAGGGATGGAGCACACCAAACAACTTGCTGACGTCCTCTACGGTCGATGGACGGATGGACTACGAAATCGATGGCCAGCTATATAAACCTTCTCGCTCTTCTGGCATATCTCGGCGCACATACTAATTTGCTACGCATCATCATTGCGGGAGTCGTACAAAAAGTCTGGTCTTGTCTGTACCAAAAATTGCATAAAGACGGTGTTAAAAACACGTACATAGAGCATAGCGAGCGTCATCGATCCGATCCGATTTGGCAGAGAGGGAAGACAGCAGAGACATCTGTGCTGCGGCTGCAGAAGATCTGGGATTAACTGTACCGATCTGAATTAGGTTGGTTTGGAGGATTGATGATTGATGAATTGTAATGTCTTTCTTTTTCGATACTTTGTTTGATTTTCTTTTGGGCTTCGGGTGGCTTTCCTTTCGCTTCTACTATGGGTTGGATGGATGGTGGGAGAGGGAGGATAGCAAGCGCAGCGGGAGTGGGAATGGATGGTGCAATTTGTAAAGTACTTGTATAAGGTTATATGGTAGATAGAAATCATAGGATGTGAACCGAACATTCCATGCAGTTGTGGGTGCTTCATCTCACAGATTTACTGATTAATGTATCCAAAGAAGTTCTTGAGGTGAACAGATTCGGGAGATACGTAAAGTGGGATCGAAACAAACAAAAAAGGAGGCCTTTGGCGAGGGAGCGGCCTCGACTCTGCATTTAGCCTGATATCAAGTAGACAAGTGCTGACCGACCCAGCCTTCAGGCTTCCCAATGTCATGCCTACCGTAATTTTTGACCTGATGCCTCTCTTTGCTGGTTTTTTGACCACTAAAAACCAGTATCCTGATCCATTATTGAACGCCAACTACGGCATAAGTGCTGAAGATGACGGTGGTGGTCTTCCCGACTCCATGGGTGACTTTCTACGGGCTCGAGATCTCGCCTCTGTTCATCAGGAGACAATCCAGTTCCCTGATTGCACGTCGCAACATGATTGGAGCGCAAGTTTTGAAGCTAGAATTTTTCGCCTCATCTAAGATCCCAGGGTCTTCAATGTTACGAACCCACTATTCGACATGTCCTGATCTTCGAAAGCATGGGACCAACCTTCTTTTCTCGAGGTCAGTTGTGAAGGTATCGCCACTAAACAGCCAGCGGGATTCAGGTTAAGGATAGTTGATTCTACATTTCACTTTTCCTACGAGTGGTACCATCGGATCATACGAGCCATTTCCCAAGATTTTTTCAGGCCTTTTTGTACTTCATACGGCATCACGTGTGACCCGGTTCTCGGCATCCTCCCCCATGTCCCCTCGTTCTCCATTTAGCCTGAAAGCAAACAGGTGGGTGGTTCTCTATCCCCGGAAAAATATCTATGGGGGTACATCTCCTCCAGCCAAGGAGAAATCGGTATTTCCCAATGTGGATCTTTAACAGAAGGCCATTTGGGCTCGCGGTAATCAGCTGTTTGTGAAGGCCCGATAGTTTCTGGTGCTAGACGTTCGCAAAGTCATCGACACTCGAGGTTGAAAAAGACTATATAAGCAACGGGTAAAGTGCTTTCCAAGATGTCTTCTCATTGTTCCAAGCAATTGCTCTTTTAAGCCTCAAAAACAACTTACAACATGGGCAAACTTTTCAATATCTCGCTTGCGCTGTTTGCGTGTACTGGGTGAGTTTGAGAACTTTTCACAGACCGAATTCGCACTTATGGATTCACAGATCCTTCCTATTCGGATATGATGCTGGTGTTATGACAGATGTCATCGCCAGCAAGAATTTCCTCGCTTTCTTCAACACAACGAAAGATTCGCCTATCATTGGAGCTATCAACTCAACTTTCAATGGCGGTGCTGTGTTTGGTGCCCTCCAGGGCGGTCTTACCATGGACAGGTTTGGACGAAAGATCACCATTCTTATGGGGTCTTTGATCTGTCTCGTTGGAGCCATCCTTCAATGCGCAGCGCAGAATCTCGCTATGATTCTCGTCGGTCGGATCTTGACTGGATGGGCCGTCGGTCTGCTGTCAATGGCTGTACCAGTGTATAACTCTGAGTGTGCGGCCCCGAAGATTCGAGGATTTATCGTTGGGCTTTCCCAGCAAATGATCGGTATTGGGTTCATCGTGTAAGTCTAGCCGGCGTTGTAATACTTCACCACATCTGACTTTTGACAGTTCCACATGGGTTGGCTACGGTTCCGGAACAGCTCCGGCGTCAAGCAGTATTCAATGGCGTCTTCCATTAGCATTCCAATGCTTGCCTTGCGCAATTCTTGCTGCTGGAATCATGTTCATGCCTGAGAGTCCCCGTCATCTCATGGAGACGGACCGCGAGGAGGAAGCTCTTAGAGTTCTTCGTAAACTTCATTTCACTGGTGCCAATGACGATGAAGTCATGCAGGAGTTCCATGAGATCAAGACAACCATCGCAGCTGAGAAAGCCATCACAGTGCCAGGCTGGAGGATCATGTTCACTGTCAAGCAGTGGAGAACGAGATTGTTCCATGGTGTTGCTGTGCAGTGCTTCACGCAATTCACCGGAATCAGTAAGTTTAGCGAGTGAACATGGTCAGACAAGTACTAACCAATGCAGACGTTATCGGATACTACCAAACAACAATGTATGATGCTCTAGGTATCACAGGTAATAGAAACTTGCTCGTTGCAGGTATTTACAACTGCATGGGTCCACTTGCCAGTAAGGTCTTCAATCGATAGATTTCTGCGACTTTAGCTTACCAAGGGCTAGATCTCATATTTATCGTCTTCATGATCGACCGCATTGGCCGCCGCAAGCCTCTCCTCTGGGGAACTATCGGCATCACCATTGCTTTGATTTGCGAAGCAGTTGTAAACAGTCAGATCGACACCGAGAATCCACAGAAGAGTCTTTCGATCGCTGGCGTCTTTTTCCTCTTCTGTGTCACTGTTATCTTCTCCTGTAAGTCCATCACTTTACCTTCGCTCCCTCCCACAGTCAGGCAAGAACAGCACTAACGGATGCAAAGTCTCGTGGGGACCAATCTCGTGGGTCTACATGTCGGAAGTCATGCCCATGCAGATCAGAGCTCGTGGAAACGCGTTTGCCACCGGTATCGGAAACTGGCTGGTAAGTGATTCAATGCTTCATGAACTTGTTGCGCATGATACTAACTACGATTAGGTATCGACATTCTGGGCTCAAGTCTCACCTACAGCTCTCAAGGAACTGACATGGAAGTTCTACTTCCTATTTGTTGGTAAGTCATCTGTCCCTCCAATACATTCCCCCACTTGTCGGAGCTTCCAACTAACACCATGCAGCGTGGAATATCGTCGTCACGTTCCCCGTCGTTTTCTTCGTCTTCAAGGAAACGAAGCAAGTCAGTCTCGAAGAGATCGATTTGCTATTCGGTGAGCGCGCTCTCGGAACGTTGCCAGATGATCTCAACAAGTCGATCACGCATGGTGCGGATACAGTGGAGGATGTAGCTGTTCCGGTCGACTCGGAAAAGAGGGCGAAGACTGAGGAGGGACAGGCCGTTTAATGTGATGTAATAATAACGAAAGGTTCCGAGGATACTGAGATGCTGCTGAGTGGCTCGGGAGCGTACAATGTCGTGGAAATTTAGGCGGTGGCACAGTGACTTATCGGAGCTTTATACCATTATAATTGATCAGCTTAGTCTTTTGTACTTCTCGTCTGCTATGATATTCCCGATCGACTATGGTTCTCACTCATCAATCCCATCCGGAAGTGTTATCGATTTCAGTGATTCCGATAAAGATGGCAGCTGCAAGCCACTTAGAAAACCATTGATCCTTGGAATGGCGGTGATAGATGGTCGTCCCCAGCCATAGATGGAGAACAGGTTTCAAAGTCGAACACATCGAGCTCTCGTCGAATACAAAACCATGTGGCGTCCCCAGCCAAGCCTGCCGTGACGGACCTTCGGAAGCGAATGTGGTTTCCCCAGGGGGTCGGGCACCCATCGCCAAGTGGTTCACGCACAGCCTCGAGGGAAGAGATCTGTGATCAAAAATAGATTCCCAAGGGCTGGGCAGATTGAGCCGCCTTGACACTAGGTCTGTTCCATCTGTGGAGTCTGAATTTTTGACAGAAATGCCATGAGGAGATTGTGGTGGTTCGCGCCAGGCCAAACCCTAGGTTTCAGAAATTATAGAATGTTGCTAGGCGAGATAAGAAACAAGATATTTGCCTACCGCCTCGGCCTCGCTTGGGCTGCTTGAGTCTGGCATTACTTTCCTTGGAAGGGGGTTTGTGGAGACGTGACTCGGGAGATGGGCTTGTTGGTTGAGATATTGTATCAGGTGCTCCTTGGTTATCTTTCGTGATCTCGCAAGCCTCGTTCGTTTCTTTGACAGGCTCGCTCCCTCCTTATCATCCTTTAGGCAGGTTTGTCGGAACGCGCCACGAATAATAACACTGAATTCACTACTGTTCCGATGCGCCTCTTGCCAGCTATCTATTCATTATGCTGCATCGGTCACTCTTCACGAGAAGCGAAGATAGTGATCCTCAACGTACTTCAGCCAGCCCACAGGGTTGCGACGACAACAGTCAGAAGACTTGCCTATTCCTTCTCAACATTCCTTCCTGCCATTGGCTTTTCTAAGACTCTCCTGCATTGCCTCGTCTTATCAAGCATTGTCTTTGTTAGTGACCTGTCACGCAAGTCAGTTTTGTTTCAAAAGCCAAGATATTGGACTACATGTGGCAAAATCTGGAGACCAGTACACTGACAGATTGATGTTGGACAAGAGGCAATGCAAACACCACCAGTGTGCATTTTCGACGATAATGAAACATGTGATTGCTTGAATGTTTCAAGACCCCCACGCTGTCCAGCCAGATGGGTGGGCTGGCCTTGGAATCTCTTGGTGGTATCTTGGTATCTTGGTATATCTTGGTATCTACAGTGCACTGTTTGGGGTAGGTTTCTCAATCTGGAGACTGTCAACACAACATGCAGACATGGGGTAACTTTGGGACACTATTCTGGGATTCCGATGGAGGGCAGATGGAAGATAAGCATTGCGCATGAAACTCCGACCCGGACATGACTTCCTGAACGCTCGCGTTATCGCTGCATTTCTGGATCAAGAGAAGATCAGGGCAAAACAAGTCTCATTCAAAGCGGCAACTTGAGACGAGAAAAGAAATATCTGCCGTTCTGGTTCAGTGCCATTGCGAGCCCAAGTGTTTGGGGGTATATTTATGGCAATTATTGGCGTGTCAAGCAAGGCTCTTGATTTATGATTCAAAAGTTGAGCACGGTCTAGCCTGGTCTGGAAGACTACATATCAGCCTCCTCCCACCGCTTCGAGAATTATGAGTGCCCCTAGGAATAAAAATATAGAGACTGTATCGACCGAATAATCAACATGGCACCAATCGCAGAAATGACAAATGCCTCCACGGAGGGGTTCCTGGAGTACCATGAACCAAAGAGTAAGTCTTCTACGCTCGACACTCTCAATGGTGTTTTCTCAAGGGACCAATCATCCGTATCTAATCTTCATTTGCAGTTGTTCCTCTATTGGTCCTGATATCGTTCTTCTTCTTCCTCGCCATAGCAGAATGGATTTCAGATAAAATCTTCCGGGCTGGACTCATAGGTCAAATTGTGGTCGGTCTTATATATGGTTTACCGGTCGGAAATATCATGCCACTGGACTGGCAGGAGACTTTTGTTAGCTTGGGATACATTGGCTTGATCCTGATCATCTTTGAGGGTACGTACCTAGCGGCAAGGGCAGAGAACTATCGGATCCAGTACCCCAAACTCCTCTATGCAGAGGTCTCTCGCTGATGTGCTCTTTGCAGGTGGTCTCACTGTTCGGCTGGACTTGATAAAGAAGAACTTTTGGTTGAGTTTGTTTGCCGCTTCTATTGGAGTTATGATACCTATAGCATTATGCTATGCGCTTCTCTATGTAGGCTTTGGGTATGGTATGTTCATGTCTCCGCGAAAATCTGCTTCTCAGCGATCTGTTCACTGAACATTGAATAGGTGCCGTGGAAGTTTTCATTATCGGCGCAGCTCTTTCTACGACGTCTCTCGGTACCACATTTGTTGTCATCAACAGCGCATCGAAGAGTTTCGATTTCTCCCAGTCCAAGGTCGGTACAGTGTTGATCAGTGCTGCTGTATTTGACGATGTCTCGGGTTTGATCATGGCAAGGTAAGAGAGGCATTCCAGCTTTTCAAACTCTAGCTACAATGTAGTGCTAACATTTCAAAGTGTCATCCACAATCTTGGAGCACTCGCGGGTGGTGCTGGCGTCAATCTTGGATGGCTCATCGGAAGGCCCATCGTGGCAGCAGTCGCCAGTAAGTTCACCGTCACTCGATAACTTATTCTCCGAGTTATTCTTCTCGTAATTGTATTGAACAAGCTAATTCTCTGGTAGTGGGAGTCCTTTCGCCCCTCTCGGCCACGTACCTGTTCGGACCATTGTTCCGCTGGTATGTCGAACATCGCTTCATCCGCTTCAAGCACGTATCGAACGTCATTTTGATGGTCTTGGTTCTCTCTGCTTTCCTGAGCATTGCCAGTTTTGCAGGCGCCAGCGTTCTCTACGGATCATTCCTTGCTGGGACATTCCTCAGTAGTCTACCATGCACACATCCGGAAGCACCTTTCGTTGTCATGAGCCGCGAACATGGCGAGACTGACCCTGGAAAGACGCCAACATTCGTACACACCTTTGAGAAATACTTTCTTGGAGCACAGACTTATGTTCTACAACCCATGTTCTTCGCAAGCATTGGATTTGCCATTCCATTTAAGAAGCTCTGGACCGCACAGGCTTTTTGGAAAGGTCTGGTGTTCTCGATCCTCATGGTCATCGGCAAGGTAAGAGAAGTTCCGTCTTTGCCTAAAAATAGTTAGGTTTGGGTATTGGCACATATGCTGACACACATTTTTGTAGGCTGCCGTAGGTATTGTCGTACCTGTTGCTGATCTAACGTCTTTACGACCAATCCCCAAAGCGCGCGCGCTCGCTAAACAGACCTGGGCACCAGCGACACTGCTGGGAATGGCGATGGTGGCCCGTGGAGAGATTGGTCTATTGATCATTCAGATTGGATTGAATCAGACACCTTTCATGTCCGAGACAGCATTTATCACTGCGGCATGGGCTATCGTACTCAACACCATCATCGGCCCCGTCGCTGTTGGCGTCCTGCTAGGGAAGCTCGGAAAGCAGATATGCGATGATCCTAGATGGGGAACACAATCCATTGAGACTGAGGAGACAGTGGACAACAGTACCAGTAGCATGGAAGAGGTTAAGCCCGGAAGGCAATGGACATCTCGACGTCACTCCCGATCAGTCAGTTACGCAACGAGCTCCCGTGATGCAAGCAGAGTACGTTCAGTATACCACAGTCGCGCACCGAGTGAGGTGAGAACAGGACAGTTCCAGAAGCAGGAAGGTGTGATCGCCAACGATCCAGTGCAAGTTCCGATAGATCAAGAAATCCGAGAAGAAGCTCGGCAATGACATTCAATGTTACTATTTGTTTCGCTCTTAGATAGTTGCGCTAGGAAGAGAAGGAGAAAATACGAGCCTGAAATTCCAGAGAAAATCTGCCTTATTGGCCTTCGTGTGAAAGATCTGACCTCCTTTCCGAGAAGGAGTGTAGAGAGCTGAGAGGAATTGCACCAGGACTTGGCACAGCCCTCCAGTGCCAGTGCCCTTGAACTACTTGGTTGTGAAGAAAACAAAGCCTGGAGCTTTAGCGAATAGAGCCCCGAAAGGTTTTTTTATCGTCCCCACTCATAAGCGAGCTAGAGACCTGAAAAAAAAGTTTGCTGAGCAAAAAAATGTTGAACAGACACTCTGAACAATGACGAAATGAAGAGGAAATAGAAGTAGTCCCAGGACGAAATCAAAGTATACACAAATGAGGGTGGAAGTCAAAAGACTCCAAAAGCAAATCCCAATGATAGCAATTCCTAGTTTCGATCTAGGGACCTCAGGGTTATGAGCCCCGCGCGCTTCCTCTGCGCCAAATTGCTTTGTCTGATGGACTTATGCTTCAAGTTGACTGATGAATTAAAGATTTTCTGCTTATTTGGCTATAAGTACTACGATGAGATGAAGGACTATGATGTAACACGATGCTGGTTGTGAGTCACAAACAGCTAAAGCGAGCTGGGATTATGACTCACTACCCCACAAAGAATGAAGACGGGAACGGCAGATCGTCAGGGTCGCAATTGCGCTTGAATTGTTTTTTTTACCATTATATTCTACAGGAAATGCCATTTACTTATTATTTGAATTCGATGCTTGGTTGAAGTGATTAGGAATGAACTTGTCAGCCCTTTTCGAGTTCCCGACCTCAAGCGAGGGGTGGGTAAACATGCGAAAATCAAGAAGTTGGAATATTGAAGCGAGAAATGAAAAGGCGTTAGTGTCTGATATTTCTCTGGTATTTAGGCAAAGATACGGATTTTAAGGCGCTGCATTATGCCTGTCAACCTTTGCTCAAAATATCTTGTTCCAGAACCTTTTTGCCAAGCCAGTGTGCGATTTCTCAGCTTCAACAGCTTCCGCCTCCTTCCAGTACCTGATTGACTGAAGCTCAGACCCAAAATTAATATCATCCATTGATATAACCTTAGACTTCAACAGAATCTTGAACACGATATACAGTACTAGCAATGTGAAGTCAGCTAGGATATCAATACGAGCTCACGAGAAGGACCTCACCAGCAAAGATTGCGATGTTGACATAACATGTTAAGAAGCTTGACGCGCTGAAGTTCCCGGGGAAAAAGACGTCGAAACCGGAAAACAGAATAACAAGGAACACCATGAGGAGGGTGATCCAGGCTGTGTATGGTTGAAGCGGGCTCTTGTATGGCAGTTCTAGAACACCGATTAGCCTAGGATTTCTGAAGTTCAATGAAGAGACTAACCATCACGAGAGATACCTTGCTTCTTCAAAGCATAGAAGAACTTGAGGTAGGTAACTTGAATAACAATCCACCCGATAAGGCCTGCAACAGTCGTGATATTCACGAACCATCCGAAAACAATCGAGGCATTGTTGCTGACGGTGAGGTAGACAAGAGGAGATGGGAGCAGACTGAGTCCGACTGCCCAGAACGGAGTCCCCCATCGATTGCAATTCAAAAATACCTTGGGGGCATGTCCATCGGCGCTCAACCCATAAAGCGTCCGCGAGGCGAGAAAGATGCAGGCAGATCCACTGCTGATTGCAGACGTGGTGACGACCGCGTTGATGATCGATGGCAGAGCTTTGATTCCTGCTTCTTGGAAAGCGATCACGAATGGCGATTGTTGAGCTGTTCCTGTCGAGGTCTGAAGCTTATCTAGGTTGTATGGACTTTGTTACGGTCAGCTCACTGCTCCCAGCTCATGGTTGAGTGGGTTCACTTACACAAGTAAGCCTACGACGAAGATACTCAGCACGTAGAAGAAGAACACTCGATAAAATGTCTTCTTCGTCGCCTCCGGAATGATCCTACGAGGATTCTGTGTTTCTGTACCGGAGAGGGCAACAACCTGAATATTCCCGTAACTGAAAGCCGCACTGATCAAGGAAGACCAAAAGGCCAGGAATTTTCCGGTGTTTCCGTTAACCAGGTAGCTATTGAAAGCACCCGGGTTGCGCCAGTAGCGGAAGCCTATTCTCTCATGATCTGGTCCACCACCGAGATCGACGACGATTCCTGCGAGAATGAGTCCGATGATCAAAGCGATCTTCATGGATGCGAAAATGACTTCGGACTGATTTTAGTCAGTACAGACTTTAACTCTAGATATGACGTGGAACTCACCTCGCCATACAATTTGACCCCACAAAAGTTCAGGGCTGCGATGACAACGAGGAAGACTGTGATCCAGACAGCAGGATTGACCGAAGTGTTCCAAAATTGGATCAAGGTTGCCGCAGCACTCAACTCTGCAGGTACAGAAATAGCCATTGTGTACCAGAAATTCCATCCGGTCGCTGCTCCAAGGGCAGGCTCCATGAAGGCAGTGGCATGGCGAACAAATCCACCAGTGACAGGCATGAAAGCTGTGATTTCTCCAGTCGTGTATGAGACACCAGCAGTAATGAATCCCATGAAAATATATGCCAAGAGTGCCCCAACTGGACCAGCTTTGGCAATTGTCTTCCCGGAGCTCAGGAAAAGACCAGTTCCCTGGAAGTCAATCAGTCAACTTTCCATGTATCAAGAGGATCAAGAAGCTTTCAAAACTTACGATCATTCCAGCGATGGCGATCATGTTGATGTGCCTCGCGCCCATGTTGCGCTTGAGTTGCTGCTCTTCATTCGTCCCCTCCTCCAGGTCATGGATCGACGAGTCCTGGGCAACGAAGCCAGGATCCTTCATGAAGGGCTTCTCACCGGCGTAGCTCATCGTGGGCGAAGATCCGATTGACATCGTGAGGTCCTACGATTTGAATGTCCCAAGTTTCAGGTCGACAATTATGTGACTCCAAGACGGAGATGCTGACTGACTAGCATACTAACACGAACCATCTCCATGGTCTTATACATTAGTCAAATGGTATCCGCATTTCTAGGATCATCTTGCGGTCGTCAAGATAAGTACCGGCAATCTAAAGTGGGATAAAGGTTTTGAACGCCGGCGCCACCTGCGGATCGCTTCAGAACAGGAAGTGGAGATATTTGGCCGACGCTAAGCTCTGATCCTGCATGAACACCGGCATGTCGTGTAAGATCGTGACGACTTTAACAAATGTACGAGATGTAGGTTCGATATCCCGGCACAGATTCTCTTCTTTCACAGAATTCAACTTCTCACTCTGATACATTCGCTTGTTCGTCCAGAATCGAATTCTTTTCACCATCGACCCTCAATTGAAGGACTGCACGACCATCATTGACGACCCGCTCACCATGGCACTCTCAAGTGCGAACGGTGGCAATGCACCAAAAGGCAAAGCGAAAGCAGCTCATGTCAACATGATGACAGATACTGTTATTGCAAACCTACCTCCCGATGCTCTGAGAGGCATTGTGCGGGGACTTCTCGGATTTGAACAAAACCTCACCTCACACTTCCACGATCTCGCTGCAAAATATCTCATATCAACAAAGCCTGCATCAACTCTATCCGACGTATTCAAAAATAATGAGACCAGTATAGTGCCTAATAGTTCGTTCTTCGAGACGCAGAGCCGGGTTCGGTGTCTCATGGGCTGTGGATTTGGATTTGAGAGCATCAAAACTCTCACGGACGTGCTCCAAGAGCTGTCATCTAAGTTTGGGAAAGACGCTGTTGCCGATAAACAGCTTTTCGATTCTCTTGCATCGATCGATGGAGATATCGTGCAAGCAGTTACTGCTGTCCAGAAAGAGCTCCTCACAGGATCGGGCTCGAGAGCAATGACTTCCTCAGAGCAGGAGATCCTCAAAAGTCTCAGAAGCACCCTCAGTGCTTGGTCTTCATCACACGAAGACCAGGAGTTGAAGTTTGCTTTCGCACGAGGATACACCAGACTGGCTGAGTTCGAAGGAGGAGGAAGTGTTTTGCCGCAGAAGAGGCAAATTGCTACTCAGTCATCACGCAAAAGAAACCACATCTCTGAGACTGTACAGCTTGGAAGTTTGGAGGTTCCGAGGATGTTTGCTGGGTTATGGCAATTCTCGAGTCCCGCGTGGGGGACAGCTTCCCGAGCACAGATCAATGCTGATTTTCGAAAGCACGTTGATGCTGGGTTCACTGCGTATGGTAAAACTATGCTTCCCAGACCCAACCCAGAAAACTGCTAAAACGTCTTGTAGATATGGCGGATCATTATGGTGATGCAGAAGTTACATTCGTAAGTCTATGTCTGTCAAAATTAAGTGCTGATTTCTGACATACTGCAAGGGTCAATTCCGATCCTCTCAGCCCGACAGCAGTGAAATCTACTGCGCAACGAAACTTTGCGTATTTGGATCTGTGGAAGTCTCACCAGAATTCATCGACTCCAATGTCAGTCAGCGAGCCGCGAATATCGAAGCCGATAGCATCGAGCTACTTCAATTTCACTGGCAAGATGTAAGGAAATCCATGTGCCCAACGTCCCCTGGCTAACTTGACAAAGTATGATGATCACCAATATGTCCAAGCTGCAAAGTTGATTGCAGACCACCCCAAAGTCCAGAATCTTGGGTTGTGTAATTTTGACACACAGAGAATGGACGAGTTAGTGGAAGCAGGTGTGAGAGTCGTGTCGAATCAGGTTCAGGTAAGCGGGCTCAAGCAACCCCTCTAAACATTTCTGACATGCTGCGCAGTTCTCCTTAATTGATCTCCGGCCGACATTCAAAATGGCAGCTAGTTGCAGGAAGAACAATGTGAAATTATTGACATACGGCTCCCTGGTAAGTCCTTAGACGCTTCTGACTGACTCGACTCAGCAGTTCTGACTTACAAACAGTGTGGCGGCTTCCTAGCAGACAAATGGCTGAACAAGCCAGCCCCAAACCTCTTCGACAAGAACATGACTCCAAGCCACAGGAAATATTTCGAGATGATCGAAGTATGGGGAGGCTGGGTCCTGTTCCAAGAACTTCTTTCAAATCTATCTGCGATTGGAAAGAAGTACAATACTTCGATATCGACGACAGCAGTAAGGTGGATTCTTGACCACGATTACGTTGGTGCTGTCATCATCGGCGCAAGAATGGGTATCAGTGAGCATGTGGACGAGAATTTGGAAGTGTTCAAATTTAGATTGGACGAGGAAGATCAAGCTGGCATTCAAAAAGTCCTGGATAGGTGTAAAGCAAGGGATGTCTTCGCGGAGATGGGTGATTGTGGTGCCGAATATAGACAATGATACGTTTTCAATTCTGAGTTGATCATGTACGAATAATATTTTGTCAAGCTCTTATCTCAAGGGACTTGCGCCAACAAGAGTCTACAATGGCTCAACGTCGGCATGTCGTGCCATGAGTGCCTGGCTGAAAGTGTAACCATGTGGGTTGGGGAAAGTGGGGTATAAGCCATCCCACTGTCGACCTTGACCACCCCGCTGGTCAAGATAAGACTCGATTGGTCAACTCCAGAATTCTCCGTGACTTCTCGGTATACGAGTCTGTGGGAGACTTTGATTCAAGCTTTGCAGTTTGTTTGTCCTGACATTCAACACCCTGATCACGAATTCCAGTTCTAAATATGAGCAAGCTGGCTGCCAAAGGCTTCAGGTGAAGTCTGCTCCTTTCTATTTGATGTATCGAAATGTACTGGCTGACGCAGACTGCAGTGAGATTGCCTGTTTACAATGTCGTCGGGTAAAGATGAAATGCCGACTTGAAAGTCCAAATACGGTCTGTGAGCGTTGCGCACGGAAGTCACTGGACTGTGTGTTCGAAAAACATCGTCGGGGTCGAAAATCAACGAGGTATCTTCCGCCCTCACTACTTCTCCGTCGCCCGAAAACTAATTGTGGCAGACCAAAATTGCAGCCTCAAGATTCAGAAAGTCCAGCGACCGCAGGAGAATATTTCGGAAGTCCTGCTCGGCAACAAGACCCCACTCAACATGTCGTTGATGAAAGGGTCCAGGATGACAGAGCCTGGATTTCGAGAACGGAATCCCAGTTTCCATCCGTTTCGGAAAGATGGAGTATCTCAGATAGTCTTCAACCTTCCAATTTACTCAGCAAAGAAGCACAGTCTGGGCATTTCTCGCTTCAGAATGTGCTGTCAATACCAAACCTCCTCACAACAGACTCTACGCCTTCTTATAGGAACGAAAAAGCTCCGTCGAAAGAGTCATTAGATACTGATGATCCCATTTTCTGTAATCTCTTGTCTTATCCTATCGCTCTGGGGCTTTTTGATAAGTGAGTCTTGTTCTCCTGTACGATGTTGGCGATCAAGACTGACTTGAAATCTCAGCTTTATGCGCTGCCTCAACCCATATATCAGCCAATTCGACCCTAACTTACATAATTTCACCTATATCCAGCAGAAATCGGCATTCCTACTCTCAGCAATTCTATCTGCATCGTCGAAGGCTTTCCACCCACCACTGCATGCTCAATTACAAGCCCACACCGAAAAACTTCTTGGCAAGGCTTTCATCAAAGGAGAGAAATCCGTCGAGATTGTACAAGGTATCTTAGTATTGACGTATTGGAAAGAACCTGAAGAGGCTAGGACGTGGTTGCTGGTTGGGTATGCCATTCGAATGTGTATTGAGATGGGGTGGCATAGGTTACCTGATCTTTGCAGCGATGGTGGGAATATGTCCGAGCTTGATATAAGGGAGCATCGGAATATCCAGAGGACTTGGCTGGTGTTGTTTGTTTACGACAGGAGGTAAGTCGTCTGACGTGGTGATGACATGAGATTGACCGAAATGGTAGCCTGAGCTCCCAGATGGGAAAACCATGGATGATCGAGCAGAGCGACATGGTGCAAGACAGCGATAGGTGGCATCTGAACGAATTCACGGTCCCAGGAGTAGACTTGCTTCTGGTAGCCTTCGTCCGCTTAAGGATCATGAGTAGCGAGATGCTCGATCTCGTGTTCCTAGGTCGACCAGGTTCGTCTCAGAACCGACCAGAAACTTTGTTGAAGCTCTTGAACTCGGAGATATCGAGATGGGAAACAAAGTGGTATTCGTTATTCGATCAAGGTTTGGAGATCCTCACGAGCCTGCGATGTTTTGCTGACCTGAGCAGATGATGTCTCTCCTTGCCAGCACTTTCTGGTTCGATTTTATGGCTTGCATGTACGTTTGCTTCTGAATTCTTGCTCTTTACAAGACCTACCAAACCAATGCAAAGATGGCATATCTCCGTCGAAACAAGCTCTTTGGCTATGTTTTACCAGTGCTGTTGGTATGCTAGAGTTGATATCACAGGAGTTTGGACCCTTGAAGCTCCTGTATTTCGCCCAAGACTCAGTACACGTCATGACTGCCTATGCCGCAACATTTCTCATCAAGGTAGGCTCCCAAGAAGGATATCGCTTCAAATGACTACGACTAACAACCTTTCTAGCTCCTTCTTTCTGTCCCCGGATTTCTAAGAACAGATCTCGAAGGGTTGGCGATCAATTCCATCCGAGAAGCGTCAGAGACATTCAAAGATCAATGTGCAGCCCAGAAAACGGGGTGTGCAATGCAAGCACGCTTCCTCGCAAGAGTCGTCGATAACTATCAAGCCATGAAGACTCCACCCACCTCACATCACAATGATCAGCCGACACAAAGCTCCTCAGCAAACTTGGACAACGGCAGCTCGAGCTCGTACCTGACTAGCCGGACCTCCGGCAGCAACGGCCCCGAGGCCATGGATATGGAAAATGGGGGACGAGGAGAGGAGGGGCAGATAGGCGGTCACTCGGAGGTTGTTGGGAATTATGCTTTCTCAGATAACGAGATGTGGGAGAAGATGTTTGCGGAGGCTGGGTTTAGGTTGAATGATGGGGTGTTCATGCCTGAAGTTATGGGTAGCTGACAAGAGTCTCGGGCGCTAAACCCACCATTATCTTAGGGGCTAACAGCGAGACCCCGGCCTTCAGTTATAGCGCTATCGCTGGCATTCTTGAATGCCGGTGATCGCTAGCATGTGGCTGTCAAAGATGCCGGCTTGCTGAATGACTTCGATATTTGATGTTAGCGAATAGTTAACATTCGAGGCAAATTTATTGTTTGTTAAGCCAAGAATCATTTCCAAGGATCAGCAAAAATGACAGACGATTCGTTCGAGCTCTACGATTTAAAAGTGGAAGTCGTGTGTCCGCCTGGAGAAAGAATCCTCTGTGGCGCGAAGGAAGGGGATTACTTCACTCTCCAGGGTGAGATGCTATATCTGCCTCCCAGACAGGGAATCAGTATCTACAGTCTCTGTAAGTTCTTCTCCAATTTTGATATGATTTCTCTCTCATAACGGCTTCCACTGATAATATTTAGCGGCTGTATTACCTCTCCTCGCAGCGAAACAGCGGAAAACGCACAAGCACGACTGGATATCATCAGATGGTCTGGTAGCTTGTCCTGATCCGAATTGCAAATCTGTATTGAAGATTACGAGGACGGGATTGAGGACTTTCAGTCATGCTGATACGACGGTTGTTGGTTTAGAGGGAAATGTGTAGGGAGGAAGTGATCGTAGAGATGGCGGGGTAGTTTTGGTTGCCGGTGCGGGGTTTTCCTAAGCTTTTATTTTGGGGGTTGAAGTGAAGTTGCGAAAGAGAAACGCAACTTCAGCCCTTCGTTTAGATGGAGATCGTGTACTTACGACTGTCGGACATCTGATACCTAGGGAAGGTTTCGGCTCGATGTCGCTTGGGATTCTGAGGGAAAATATTTCCTCCCCACAAACCTGTACTACAATCTAGAAGCACGTTCAGACGATGTCCACCCAACAGAGAAGTTCTAAGCTTTTCTATCCCACTCTACGGGTTCAAGCTACTGAAGCTTTCCACAGCGCCGAAGTCAATTCCCCAAAATTGATTAGAACAAGAAGTTGAGATGAACCATCCCACTCTTGGAAAGTCCACATCGGTGAATTCAAATTGCAGGGCCATCATCAGCAATCAGCAATGCGAAAGTAGCAATCCGAAAGCTTACTCTCCACAGATAACCTGGCGGATATTTGACTTGAATTATTAGTGACGCCCGGTACTTGATTGATTTAGGAGTTGCCTGACTCGTGCACTTGGGACGAACATCCCTGAGATCGTGTATTGAAAGACACCGGTATACTGGGCCATGGACGATCATCCCTCTATCCCCCCATGGAGCATGGGGCAACATGAACTGGAAAGTGGGTGATGTAGTATAACTTTGAACTTATGCCATGTTGGAATCTAGTCTGTATGTTTCTCTGTGGCCTAATCGTCGGAGTACACTTCAGAATGTTTACTTCAATACAAGCTGCTCGCTTCGCTCTGGCTACTGCATGCCTCCTTGCTTCCAACCCTGGGTCAGCGAATGCAGACTTGACGATTGCTGATCGGCCATGGCTTGACAAGTCACAGCCCGCGGAGGAAAGGTTGCAGCTTTTCATGCTCCAACTGAGTACCACACAGAAATATGCCATGGTTCAAGGAGACACCGTCGTATGTTCCCCAACCCTCAATCTCAACTTCCTTTCATCTCACAAAACAACTACAGCTCGATGACCACGGGACCGGTATCTCCGCATGCATCGGCCACATTAGCGGCAACGACAGCCTCGGAATCCCTTCAGTATGCATGGGCGACGGACCAGCAGGCGTAGGAAACAACCTCGACAACGTGACAACATTTCCAGCACCTGTCGTCGCCGCATCCTCATGGAACACCTCCCTCCAATACGCCTACGGCCAAGCCTTGGCTCAAGAGCACAAATCCAAAGGCCGGAACGTGGTCCTCGCTCCCACGATCAACATCCTGCGCTCCCCAGCATGGGGACGAGCAGCCGAGACGTTATCCGAAGATCCATTTCTCACTGCGAGGATGGCTGTTGCTGGGACGTTGGGGATCCAGAGTCAGAGGATGTTGGCTTGTCCGAAGCATTTTGCGGCATATAATCAGGAGACTAATCGCTTTGGGGTGGATCCGGAGTGGGATGCTTGGGATTCGGTTGTTGATGAGAGGGTTTTGAGAGAGTTGTACTTCCCGGCTTTCAAAGCGACGGTACAAGATGCGCATGCTGCCTGCATCATGTGTTCGTACAACAAGCTAAATGGCGAGTATGCGTGCGAGAACAGTTGGCTTCTGAATGATGTTCTCAAAGAGGAATGGGGCTTTAAAGGGTACGTGGTGGCGGATTGGTATTTCTCTACACGGTCGACAGTTGGTGCTGCGCTGGGAGGTTTGGACATCAGTATGCCGGGTGGCTCTTTCGAGGATAGTTATGGATTCCCGGCGTACTATGGCGACCTTCTTGTCGAGGCTGTGGAGAACGGCACCGTCCCATTTTCTCGAATCGACGATATGGTCGCTCGCCTCTGGAGACCAATGTTCGAATTGGGTGCCATCGATGCACCAGTTTTGGGCAACTCGTCCGCTGTAGCGAGAACACAGGAACATCTCGACCTGGCACAGCAGATGGCCGAAGAAGGATCCGTACTACTGAAGAACGACGATTCAGTTCTGCCCCTCAGTGCTGAAAAGTACAAATCTATCGCCATTTTCGGAGCTGATTCGACGGAGCTGGCTCAAGTCACGGAGAATCATGGTGGCTTTGTGATTGACAAAACAATGGTCGTCAAGGATCCGCTTTCTGCCATCAAAGCAAGAGGCCAGCTCGAGAACATCACTGTCAAGTACTCAGAAGCGTATCCAGGAACGCAGCAATTCCCTACCGTACCATCGATTATGTTCAATGGAGGCGTAAATATCACATACTGGACCACAACCGACTTCACTGGTCCCATCAACCAGACCGAGACCCTTCCCAATATCACCGCACCTTCATTCCCAACTGAGCTATGGGTATCTTACCCTCAAGTCTTGTCAGCGACATACGATGCCATATTCAGTCCAAACACAACTGGAGTATACCATTTCTCTCTCACTGGTCAAGGGACAGCGACTCTCTACATTGCTGGCCAGCTCATAGCCAACATGACAGCCGCCAACTTTGGCAACACCATCCAAGGAATTGCAAACTTGACAGCTGGCGTCGACGTCCCCATCCACATGGCATACTCCATGGGCGACTCCTTATCCACCGGCGCTTATGGAATAACCCTCGGCGTCTCCGTTGGCGACATAACGCGAGACACTGATGCCGATGATCTCGCTTCTACATCCGATGTAAGCATCATTTTCGTCTCAGATCGCCACTCCGAAGGTCTGGATAACTGGTCCGGTCTGTCTCTACCCGGTGATCAAGATGCCATGATCTCGCGGCTAGCGAAATGTTCAAAGAAGACGGTCGTAGTACTTAACACGAACTCAGCAATTCTAATGCCATGGATTGACGAGGTTGATGCTGTGCTTGAAGCATGGTACGGCGGGCAACAGATCGGCTTGGCGATCGAGCGATTATTATTCGGGGATGTAAATCCAAGTGGGAAGTTACCGATGACGTTCCCAAAGACGCTGATCGACTCAGTGCAGATCTCTGGGGAGGTGGAGGTTCCTTACGAAGAGGGTCTGTGTGTTGGGTATAAATGGTTTGATGAGCATGGTGTTGAGCCGCTGTTTCCATTTGGGCATGGGTTGAGCTATACTTCTTTCGAGGTGTCGAATATCTCTGCCGTTTTTAGCAATACGGGTAATTGGTCGACAATTACAAAATCCGTTGTCATTACAACACTTCTCTCGAACACTGGTTCTGTTGTAGGCAAGGAAGTCGTGCAGCTATACGTCTCGTACCCAGTTGCGGCGAACGAGCCACCGAAACTGCTGAAAGGCTTTGAGAAGGTGTACTTGGAGGCTGGTGATAGTTCTGTCGTTACGTTTGATGTTGATTTGGAAGACTTGAAGGTTTGGGACGATGGATGGAAGTTTGTGGCTGGGACTTATACTTTCTTGGTGGGATTTTCGGCGGGTGATGTAAGGTTGAATGGGACTTTGACGTTACCCTGAGGAAGGGATTACTTGATGTACTAGACTATTTTATAATCGAAAGATTGAAATTGAAAGGCATCACGTCTGTGAAAGTGATATATGGTCCCCCTCCCGCTTGAATTGCCCGATGCTGTCGATGATACAATTGCTGATTTCGTACCTAGATCTTCGAAGCTTGCAAGACATGGAACTTATCAAAAGGTACGCTTTCGAAGGCCTGATATTCTAATTAGATGCATTAGATTGAGGGACAGGCCTCGAAACATGAAAACAGCAATGTCCCCGGAAGGCGCTGGACACTTAAACTGGGGAGGGGACCATACACCACCACAGGGAACCTTTCGAATTTTAGTATCAAGTACACTGACACGTGATTCGAAGCTTCCCCGCGTTTGGAGCTGTCAAGAGCTCGGAAGTCCCAACCTCGGCCACCCGGCAGCGATTGATACTGTAGTTTCACAAGCTCATTACCATGTATCTTCCCCTTCAATCCACATATGTCGGTTACGAAAGTCTAGTAATACTACATATACCGCCTTGAAAGCAATACACAATGACAGGACCACCCCCATTAACTGGCATCCGCGTCCTAGAGTTCGCGGGGCTTGCTCCTGGTATGACCCTTTCGCATTATTTAGATGCCCTTTATATGCTATGTACTGACGATTATATAACAGGGCCATTTGCAGGCCTCCTCCTAGCAGACAATGGCGCTTCAGTCCTCCGAATCGACCGCGCAGTCCCAGACCTCACCCATTCCACCAACTCCTCAGACCTCCCACCACCAACGAATGACCTCCTCACAAGACATAAATCGTCCATAGCAGTCGACCTAAAGTCTCCCAGCGGAGTAGACTTCATCAAGTCGCTCCTCCCCCACACAGATGTCGTAATCGACCCCTTCCGGCCCGGCATCCTCGAGAAATTAGGTCTGGGACCAGACGTCCTGCTGGGCATTAACCCTAGGATCATACTAGGACGTATGACAGGCTTCCGGCGCGATGGTAGATACAAGGACATGGCCGGGCACGACATAAACTACATTGCCGTATCCGGCGCTCTCGCACTTCTGGGCCGTAAAGGCGAGAAGCCCATTGCGCCCGGCAATATACTCGGTGATTTCGCCGGCGGAGGAGCGGTTTTATTTCAGGGGATCTTACTGGCGTTGATGGCGAGAGAGAAGAGCGGGAGGGGTCAGGTTGTGGAAGCGAATATGGTGGATGGAGCTTCGTATCTAGCGACGTTCCCGAGAATGATGCTGAAGACTCCGATGTGGGATCAGCCGAGAGGAGAGAATGTTCTGGATACGGGGTGTCCGTGGTACGATACGTATGAGACGAAAGATGGGAAGTACATGTCTGTGGGAGCGCTCGAGCCGCAATTCTTTGCGGAACTTCTGAAAGGGTTGGGATTGTCTGGGAAGGGGATTGAGAGGTCGAGGAATGATAGGGAGACTTGGCCAGAGCTGAAAGCTACTTTCGAGAGGACATTTAAGGGAAAGACGAGGTCGGAGTGGGAGAAGGTCTTTGATAAGACGGATGCGTGCTGTACGCCTGTGCTGGAGTATGGTGAGCTGGAAACAGATCATGGTAGGGAAGGCGACCAGAGACCAGCTGTCACACTTCGCGAGACTCCTAGCTTAGCTGTCTCGGAAGGATCATCTTCAAGAGATCCTTCAATAGGTCAAGGTCCGGGAATTGAAGGAGGGAGTTACTGTGGGACAGCATTGTATGCTGGGGAAGGTGGAGAAGAGACGCTGAATAGCTGGCTGGGATGGAAGCGAGGCAAGGACTTCGAAGTGGAGAATGGGGGCTTGGTGAAGAAAGTAGGTTCCAAGTTATGATTGAAGGAAGCTATTGTCTCCATCTCTTTCCCATCCATTTACTTCCACCTTCTTGGCTCTTCTGAAAAGTCTTCAATCTTCTTTTTTCAACCTCGAGAATGCCTCCCTTGTCCCAAGTCTACGATACTCCAGAAAGACAGCCAAATGAGTGATCCGTGGTCCATATCCATTACATCTGGGTCAGGTCGTGCCCAGAGATCCATTATATCCATTGGTCTTGTTGCTGTCGTAAGTGTTGTCATTTCCGTCTCTCGTGTGGCGCTGTGCCTAGCATTTGCACATATATCTTTTTCCGATGCTTTTCAACGTGTGTTTATCCATCCCTACAAACAAGTATCCCATAAGCTTCTCTCTGAGATAAGACCTGATGCGACGTGCATTGTTCTCATCAATCTAAACTCACCTATCTGTTTTCATCGCTAAGCTCAAGCATCCTCGAGGGACTCGGCGGTGGATTCGGAGGAGGCGAAGGTGGATCACTCCTTGACATATTGCTGGGCGGATTGGTAGAGACAGAAAGAGCACTCCTCTCTCGACGGCCCGAATCCCGTACTCTCGAAGCTGCGAACTCAGTACTCGCACCTGCACCAAGTCCCGAACCAAAACCAAGATCCTTCACAGCAACAGCCATCCTCTCAAAATTTCAATTGGTGAAAGAATGAACGAAAGTATGAAGTGAAGTAAAGGTATCTCCTCAAGCAAAACCCCTTTCGAAAAAAGCTCGAGAGAGCAGAGGCAAGAGAGCAAGGTTCACCTTTCGATGATGAACTCCTTAGCTCGCTCGGTTCGCTTCTCCCGTTGCTTCCTGCAAAAGAAAGTTTCTAGGCTGGATTTAATGCTGACGGGCTGGCCAAAGAAGCAAGCATGGGAATATGACGGAACGTTCGGAGAATATCCGATAGGTTGGAGAGAGAGTTGAAAGGGGCTCGATCGTTGGTAACCAAATTATCGGGATTTGTTTTTCTGGGGTGGGTGCGGCTGGTTTAGTGACTGAGACAAGACAGACCAAAACAAGAGAAGCTGCTTAAGGTAGGCAGAGAGCTTACTTGCGAACCAACAGCTCCCTTGTACCTTAAATACTCGATTCCAGGAATCCGGGGTCCACAATGCAGACGTTCTAGATTCCTTCTGCTGCTACCTACCTATCTGCAGAGAGCCAGAGGAATCGTACCTACCGTATGCAAAGGCGAGATACCGTCCCACAGTACCCATCTTGGCTCCGATCAGGTCTTGCACGTATAGGTTGTTGTTGGTGCATCATAGGACAATAGGACCATAGAGTCATAGCCAGGTACTCGACTCGACAAAATCTATACCTGTACAGTAAGTACTATGTTATGTAATGTTCAATTCCCGCATCTGAGCCGTCCTCGGTAATGAACCGAACGCAATATAGTGCATGTATGTATGCACGCCTTTTCCGAGGCATTGTACAGTACAAGTGGGAAGGTCTGGATCGATCGCCCGCTAGTCGCCGTTGAAGCACATCATATCATACATGCATGTATACATATGAACGTGGCGGGATGGTTCCACCCTCCAGCAGACCGGTCAACAGATCAACAGCGATCTTCTTCCATTTTCATTAAAAAAATTTGAGTCTCGCTATCACTTTCCCCGAGCAATTAGCGGGGATGGGAGGGTAGAAAGTGGAGGCGGAAGGGAATCTTTCTCTACCCTTCTCGAATCAGATCGATTCGAAAGCTGAGAACGAATCAATTCCAAGCAAGCTCAACGTCAACGAAGACGATATGCACAGGACAGCACCGTATATCTCAATGCCGGTAGGAATCGGCAAGCCACCTCCCCGTCCCACAAGAGGTGCCACCACCCGCGCTATAGGATAGCATATCCGGGTTGCCGGTTCGCTGGCAACGGTTTGTGGAACGGGATGCTATATGAGTCGAGCGTGAAGGCGGAGGCGAGTGAGTGGGGTGAAGAGCGGTGGAGGTTCTGTTGACCCTTTGTACTTCGCGAGGCTAATGTAGGTAGGTGATGCAGGGCTTCAAAAAGGCCCGCGGAGAGGTTTGGATGGCGGAGAGATGGCGGAGAGAATATGTGAGGTGACGCGAGAGTATGTGATACGAGATCTCTGCGTCCGATCGCCGGAACTGGGGTGAGCTGTCAATCGTCGACGTATCGGGGTGTATCAATGGGTACGTGCATGCAAATGTCGCCTTGCAGAGGAAAGGGAGGATGATGAAAGAAAATGTACTGGAGGAAGTGGGAACAGAGGATGATGAAACGCAAGTAGCTATCATACGTTACCTGGATGGACGAACGCTTGTCTCTTGTGTGCTCGAGAACGAGAGAAGAGTAGTCTCGCATGGCTGGCAGTTGATGAATCTCTTGCATTGCAAACTATCTAGAGTGTCTGGTTGTTGGGAGGTATGTCGAGAAACGCAAGCGCGTGGAAATAACAAGAACCAATACAATCTTCCGTTCGTTCGCCTCTCATTGCCACTTCGCCTCATGCTCACGACCACCATTTACTGTGGCAGTCCTTGCTGTCCTGCCTGCTTGTCATGTCCACCATGTGAAGTCCATCACCGTCCACGTATCCGTTGCGCCAGAAGAGGTATCGTTTTAAAAGGATGCTGATGATTAAAGAGTCTAGGAAGCCAGCATATTGTGTGCTTGGGATATGTGATCCGGATTGCCTCATCCTCAACCGGGTGCACGCCTGATTTCGCTCCGAGTCCGAGAGTGTATTTACTGGACTTGGCTCACGATCTCGCTCGCACGTGATAGGGACTCGACCATCTGCTGGCACTCCTTTCTCCTGCGGACCGTGTAGTCACTCTCCTTGAGCAACTCATCAAGCGTGTCGGTTCGGTACATGTTCTCGAGAAGTTCCCTTTGCATTTCATCCTTTGTGAACCTGTGACTGGTCAGCTGTGTATAATAATCATGATATGAACGTGCTTACTGGACGAGATTGAGCATGATTGCTTTCGGTACCATGTCGATCATTGTTCTTCTCACGATATTGTAGTATGAGCTGATGAGAAGTTCTGTGGATGTTAGAATGTTCCCAGCATGTACGAAGCTTGGCTGGTAACTCACTGATGACCTCGACTTCAATTCCTTCTCGTTCAGAAAGAGTCCCAGATGCCTTGAGTGTTGGAGGTGGGGCTTCCATCGCAGCCATCTTCTTCTTGTTCTTCGATGCGAAGAAACTACCAAAGAATCCGCCATTGGCATCTTCTCCACCCATACCACCTAGTGTTGGGCTGGTTGTGCGAACTGGGGTTGCTGATTGCGGCATTGGCTTGCCAGTCTTAGGGTCGACTTGAATCGGCTTTGCTGAGCTGTGCTTCTCGTTGACTATTGCCATAGCCTAGTATCTGTTAGTAAGCGGCATGATGTTACCCATAGGGAACCTACTCTGTGCCCATTCAAAAAATCTGGGTGACCAGTATTAATGTAGCATGCTTCCATCGCAACCAAGTCCCTCACCAGCTTATTTGTTGGATCCATGACCTTCTTGAAAAACGCAATGACAACTTGGTGGAACTTCTCCTTCAATCCTGGATATCTTCTGAAAAGTTGCTTGCCAAGTAGTTGGGTGAGAATGCGGACAAGTTCGTCATAGACCAAAGATACACACTTCAGACTAGGCTCTTCTAGGCGCTTGATCTGTTGCTTGACAATAAGTTCAAACGCAGTGGTTCCAACAAACAGTGCTGGTGAAGATCCCGAAGAGTTGTACAGGATGGTTCTGATGTCGATATCCTTGACCTGATCGAACGGATCCACGGCCTTGACACCATTTGCATAGAGCTCGTGGAATACGAAACTAATTCTGGCACCACCAGAAAGCTCGACGCTGGACAGTTCCGTGTTGTTACCTTCCAGTACTGTTCTCCACTCATTCGAAAATTCGGTGATGATGTTGAGGACAATGTTCGCACTATTTCCCAGCATCGAATCGCCTAAGCCTTGCAGTTCGGTGGAATATTTCTGCAAAGAAGCGGAGATGCGTGCCTTGATATCTGGAAGAGTTTGCTTGATGTGCATCATCAAGATGAGGTTCAGCTTCCGCGCCAGATAGGGAGTGCCGCAGTACGAGCTCTTATTCCTGTATGCCTTATGGTTCTCGAAGAAGTTCTTCTCGTTCTCCAACGCAGCTGTGATTGCCTTCTTATTGTCGATATCTCTCTGTCCTCTGTTGACCACTGGCACGTATCCTAATCTCAAAGGAATGATTCGTCCAGCCAGAATATCCACAACGTCGGTTCCATCATCCATCAAATCAACCTTTGTGAGGACACCAATTGTTCTCTGACCTTCGGGATCCACCTCTCGTGCCAGCTTCAGACCATCCGAGTTGGCCAAATCGGTATTCGCTCCAGTAACAGCAAGAATAATGGCATTCGGCTTGCTGATCTGCTTCAGTACCATCTCCTTGATCTGTCTCTCGATATCCCTTGGTTGATCACCAACGGGCACCTTCGTTAGACCGGGCAAATCGACGAGGGTAAGTGTGAGAACGTTGGGGGAGTATATTCGAAGGTTGATCGGCGCAGGTGAGATACCGGCATTGCGTCCAGTCTTCGCCTCGGTCTCCTTCACAATTTCATCTCGAATCTTGTTGAAATCATGGAACTTCTGGCCTGGGATATGGAGGAACTCGCCCCACTCGTCCACGTTGGCTTCCTTATCGCCTCCCGCAATAAGCTCCTCGTTCTTGACCCCATTTGCTTGTCCCGCCTGGCGATTAATAAGTTGCAAGACCAGCGGCCGTCGAGTCACGATACCAGTACCTCGAGGTAAGCTATGCGTCTGTATCAGCAATGTCCGGGTCCGTGGGGACAAGTGGCAGCTTACAAGTCTCGTCCTACTATGTTCTCCAGCACTGAACTCTTTCCACTGGACTGACTGCCCACCACTACTATTTGTGGCAGATCGATGGGATTCTGTACGCCGACTGTCGTGAAAACGTCTTGGAGCTTGTTNACCAGTCTGCAGGACGGGTTAGCACTCCGGCGCAAAACAAGGGGGATAAGAGCAATAGGGATCCTGACGTTATGAGACCGGGGTCCGAGATACCGCCCTGCGCGGACACAGCCATCTTGGAAGGGTTTGCAGATATTGTTTGAGTGCCGTGCGATGTTTCGAGGACTTGTGAAAGTTGGTGAAGCTGTGGTGAGGAATTATCTGGGTCTTGTTGACAGCGGGCTCGTGGAGTTTCTTGGTTGTTGAACGTGCAGCATACGCAACTTTGGCGCGGCTCAGTGTTTGGGGGTGTGGCTCGAGAGGTTGCACCGCCACAGATCTTCGAGACACTTCCTTGACAATGACCAGGGGCTTTGACCTCGACTGTGTGAATTGCATGAGAATTAATAAACAACAAAATCACCAGATCTTACCAAGGACTTTCATACTTTGTAAGTTCCGAATCCCTCAATACTTTGCTCAGTGTAAAATGGTATGAGCACAAAAAGCAAACCCGTGACGTAGTTGTGAATCTGAGTTTGAGTGCAGCCACTTTTGCCAGCTCATGATCGGGTCAGAAGATGGAGCAAATATACTATCATAGATTGTTCAATCAACAGGTGCCTAGCTGAAGTATTGGATCTAGGTAGAGTTCTTATTGCTTTCTTCGGATCCTGAGACTCCTCACAGTCTGAGCTTACGACTCGGAACGCGTCTTCCCTCCACTCCAGGCTCCGATATAAAATTCTGAGCACGTGAGCGTTCAGGAAACAGAGAACAAGGCCAGAGCCGTCTCTGCTGTGTAGTCTTCCCGATACGAGAGATCTGTCTGGCCGTCTTATCTCAACATAAGTTTACCTGGTGCCTGAACTGCTGCCCAAGCCAGTAGTCCGATTGGCCAGGAGATTTTGTGAAGAAATACAGCAATCGAAGCTTAACGAGACGTCGTTCGGCATTCCCTGATCGAGTCTGTCAGGTACCTGGAAATTTTCGGGACTTTCACTTTACAGTGCTTTACTGCCATTACAACTCTATCATTTTGCGCCTACCTCGAAAAGGGGCAGCAGGGGACAGCACTAACAAGCGACCACAACAACACCAGACTCCAGTATCAGCCAACCATCACCTGCTCACCACTCTATTCATCCCAAACAACAACTCTGGCCCCCTTCAAAGACCTTCTACCTACTCAAAACACCAACAATATTCGCTATCTAGGATAAGTAGATAAGAAAGAGATCTTTCACTCTGCCTCAAATCAGAATGACGCCAAAAACCATAACGGTAATCGGCTCCCTCAACACCGACCTCGTCAGTGTCACTGCCCGCGTTCCCTCCGGCGGTGAAACCTTGACAGGAACATCATTCCATACTGGACCTGGCGGCAAAGGCGCCAATCAAGCTGTAGCTGCTGCTCGATTATCTAGAGCCAATCCTCACAAGTCAAAGGGTGGGGATGCTCAAGAGGCTGATGTTGTGGTTAAAATGGTTGGGGCCGTTGGGAACGATGAATTTGGACCGAAGATCATCGCGGGGATGAAAGAGGATGGCATTGATGTGTCAGGCATTCAGCTCGTTAAGGATCAACCTACTGGTGTGGCGGTTATCATTGTTGAGGTATGTTTGTGTTTCTCTATTTCCTCTCGGCTACACACGTCGCTGTTATACCATATCCCTAACCTCCTGTCTCCATCTTTCTATAACTCTCGAGGCCTCTGTCGATTCAATGAACCTTCTTTCTTTACTGTAGACATTCGGAGAACAAGGACCCATCACTAACATCCACATCCCACAGTCCACCACAGGCGAAAACCGCATCCTCCTCAACCCCGGCGCAAACTCCACTCTCCACCCCTCCTCGTTCCTCCCCTCCAGCCCCTCATTCACCCCACCCCCCTCCCTCCTAATCCTCCAACTCGAGATCCCCCTCCCCACAATCCTCCAAACCATCACCACCGCCTCATCCACCTCCCCACACCCAACTCCCATCCTCCTCAACCCCGCTCCAGCAGTGCCCCTCCCAGACAGCATCTACCCATCCATCACGCACCTCATCTTGAACGAGAGCGAGGCAGCGCTACTTACCGGCCGAGAAGTGGAGGAGGTGGAAGCGAAGGAGTTTGACTGGAGTGTTGTGACGGGGGAGTTTATTTCAAAGGGTGTGAAGAACGTTGTTGTGACGCTCGGCTCGAAAGGCGCGTTTTGGGCTTCCTCTTCATTATCTTCATCCAGCAGTTCAGGACAGAATATCAAGCNGGGTTTCGTNCCCGCCGAGAAAGTCGCTAAAGTGGTAGACACGACGGCGGCGGGCGATACGTTTGTGGGGGCCTATGCTGTTGCTGTTGTGCGTGCTGAGGGAGGTGGTAAGGGAGGAGACAAGGCAGAGTTGGATTTGGAGAAGGTGGTTAAGTGGGCTTGTAAGGCTAGTGCGAGGACGGTGCAGAAGGAGGGGGCGCAGGGGAGTATTCCGTGGGCGGATGAGGTTTAGTTAGGAGAGAGAATGTGACGGAGACGGAGAGGGAGGGGGTAGTAGGTGATGAGAGAAGAGGGGAGGGGACGGAAGGATGAGAGGGTGGCGAGGAGGCGGTGTTTGTATGTGGATTGCATTTAGTGTGCTATTTTCAAAATGACTTGGAGGATTTGAGATGGAGTAGACATCAGCATGTAGCATTTGCAATGCCCTGTTGCCAGTATGCAATGGAAGTCAAAAAAAATTCCCCGCAATATGAAGAGAATTTCGGTTCGGGAATGTGCCGTATTCAATGGATTCGATATTTTGTCAGATCGTACAGTACACTTAATAGTTTTTCGGTCTTAGTTTTCAATATCTTATAGTCTCCATGCAAGTAAAGAACTACATAAAAGGTAGATACGGTACGTCAGCCGCCACTTCTACCTGCCCTACTCCAACACTCCCATCAGTTGGAAGCTCAGGTTAAGTAACCAATACCTGGACCTGGGCAGAGAGAGAGGCGTTGATGATCCAGACAAGAACTCTCTAATTCTAACAGGTCAACGCACGCGTGAGAAGTAGCGACCAAATAAAAGCTCATGCGCAGAAAAATGTTCCAACGCCAATGTCATCCCGTTGGGGTCCAGGTGCACCTTACACCGTGCTGTGCTGAGAGGTAGAAACGATGTGATGTGAACTGAAGTGATATGAGGTCCACCAAGCCGTACTCCAAACAATGCCAGGTCCAAATGCTCCTCTTGCGTAGCTGCTGATCTACTAGCTAGCCAGCCACCGCCAATGATGATGCCATGATGCTTGATATATATGTCGTGTCACGTTATTCAGTCTTCCCTTGCGCCGAACAGATGCTGTTGAAAAATCCTGCGAGTGGTGAGGTCGTGCTATCGGCCGTTGGAGTGACGTTGGGAATTGTTGGAAATCCTCTTTTCTAATTGGTCGACATCCGCCCATCTATATGATATTAGCTACTAGTTCATGTCTGTTGGAACAAAAAGAAACGTACATTCGGACTTTGGCATCATCCCCGACAGTGGCGAACATTGACGGGTTGTTAGGACTCCAAGCTACAGAATTGCAGGATGCTTTGCCATGCCCTTCCAATCTCTCGATCAGCTGGCCGGTCTCCTTGTGCCAGATGAAAACTTGGCCATCTGTGCGATGTTAGCTCTGCCACAACATAACAAGCCTCAAGGAATTGTTACCTTCGCTTCCAAAAATCACAAAGCTCTCATTAGCACCTCCATATGTTGCCCGAATGACGAAATTGCCACCCTTGGCCCCAGATTTGAAAGAGCGGACAGTAGCCTGAGTATCTAAATCCAACATCTGAGCTTCACCATCGGTCTTGTTGACCAACAGGTACCGTGAGTTTTGACTAATGCTGACGGAAGTCATGGTAGTCTTCATATCAAGCTCATACTCGAGTTCGCGAGTGATGAAATTGTAAACGTGAAGATGTGTCTCGTTGTCCATCGCCACCAAATAATGCCCATTCGGTGATACTGCAATGTCTTGTATTCGATGATTTCGACCCCAGTCATATATCATATCTCCGTGTAGATTCCATTGACTCAGATTTCGCTCCTTGTCAAGGCAGCCTACAACGAACGTTTGGCCATCTGGAGCCCATACGCAACTGCTCACAGGCTCTCCGAAGCGAGGTAACTGCTTCAATATTTGCCCAGTCTGGAAGAAGTTAGCAATCCGACTTGTATGAATGATGCACGGTACCTACGTGAGTGTCCCAAAGTATAGCAAGATGGTCTCTCCCACACGTGACAATCATTGAATCATCTGGACTCCAGGAAATGGAAGCAATTCCAGCTTCGGACTTTGCGAGATTTTGAAGCACTTCAAAGCTCCCTACTTCGTAGATGAGACATGTACCGTCTTTTCCACAACTCGCCAAGCGTTCCCCATCATTGGAGAACTTCACTTGCCATACCTCACCGGTATGCTTATCAAGCTCCAGTACGGTATGGAGAGGGAAGTGACTCCGATCACAAGCGTGGTCTTGGTATAATGATGGGGATGCTGAAGTGTTGTGGTAGAGACAATTGTCTATCTGGTTTCGTTTCACTTGATTTAGCAAAACCGCTAACCTGTGTTCTGGTAACATAACCGAGGGTGAGATGCATTCTGATCCAGATTTAGCTGAGCCTGCTTCTTGGAGACATTAAACTTACTAGATAGTTCGGAAAGCAAGTGGTGGCGAGAATGCCCTTCAGCTCCATCCCACTCTGCTTTGTTTTTCAGGTCTTCTGTTGATTGGCACATGAGTAAGCTGTACGTGTTAGCTAGATCGAAGTAGTGAGAAAGGCATATGTCTACCTAGAAAGGAAGTGAAGCTTGGCAGTGTCTTGATACAAGGGTGTGAGCTCCAAGCGAAGTACCATTAAAGCTCTCCCCGTGTCCCGTTGTTCGAGCAGTTCCAGGAACTTCTGTTGTCTCAACCAAAAGCGCATAACATTTCTGTCAACTCCGTCTTGCAGAACCAAGCCATCTCCATCAATACTGACTCCTCCCTCTTCTAATGATCCACCAAACAGTAGACTCTCTGCTTGCGACCATTCTCCTTCCAGAACAGCATTTCTGAATTTGGCAACAGTCGGACTTTCCAGATTGAACCCACTCTCTTGACTTAGACTCGAAGCTGCAGAGTCGTATCCCAAGTCTGTCAAAGACTGTATCAAAATTCTAGTCACTTCTTCTCGATCGTGGCCAAAATATGTTGGCCTCTGCTTGCCACTTGAGTGCCCGTTTGTATTTGACCCGTTCATGGCTACCGAAGAGCGCCGTGTGCCGTTTGCAGAATTCGAGAGCGCAGCTTTATGCAGGGCGGATGGCCCCGACCCATTTGAGAATGGCCTCGAGGTCCCATTTGAGCTATTGGTATCTCCCTCTAATCTCATTCTAGAACCCTGGCGTCTTCGTTTCGCTCGGTGGTCGTTGCTGCTTGAATGGGCACTCGCTGAGCCCCGGAGACTCTGTTGAATGCCTTCTTGCTCCTCCGACTCTGTAGAGCTGTCTCGCTGTCGGCGGCCGAGCACCTGGGTTTGGGAAGGGAGGAGATCTGGGGAGCCTGCTGCGGACGTGCTAGCAGACGAGCTTGTGTACTGTTGTAATTCCTGTAATATTTGTTGGTCTTGGGGAGTTGGGGCTGAGAGTAATGTGCTGGAAGGTGGAAGGGGGGTATTCGGAGTGGATGGGTCGTCGGTGATGAATGGGGATGTAGAAGGTTGGCGATCGTCAGCCAGGACGACTTCTGCGGGGGTGCCGCTGGTCGCTGAGTGCTACAAAGACGTATCTGGTGACTTTATATCCAGGTACTGTTGTCGTAACTGCGTCGCGGTGAGCTGGTCGTAGCAAAGTAGAGGTAGATGGCGTAATTCGAGATGCTGAAGTGCAGTGAGGTGCGTGCTGTCGGGGTTGATGCAGTGCTGAGTTGCCGCTTGGAGCTTAGGTGGGCTAGCTTGCGCTCGAGTTGACGACAAGCTCAGTCAGAAGGTATGTGGACACCAAGCAGTATTGTATCCAGAACTCGATCAGTTGCGCGGGCAAAGGTGGTCATTCTCTCGAACGAGGCACTAAGTCGGGGAGCAGTGAGTGAGCGATGTCAAGTCGTCGATACAGGTTGTAGCGTAGCGTAGCCTACCAGGGTGGTGGTAGTCGGGGGTCTGGTTTGTCCCGTTTAGTGGACCGGATATCACTGTCTGGCGCTGTAATTGGCCCTCCGAGCTGGGAAGGATGTCGCGGAGTTATCTGAACCGGACGCTTGCAGTACAGCCATGTGACGATCAAATGGGTTGGGCTGGCTTGAGAATGGGATGGGATGGTGACCAGTGATCTTATCTTCTGCGGGATATACAACTGGAGTTACATGGTCTGAAGAGTCCATATGTAGAGTGAATTGTCACATGCGAAGGAGAGAGTGACTCTTGAAGCGGTTCATGAATTGAACGGTGAACATGTCATGGCGATAGTGGTGGCGGGGAAGCTGCGATAAGTGGCAGGAGGAGCTCTGGGACAATTACCTACCTAAGGTAAGTAGAGTTGGAGGTTCATGATTAATATATTCTAATAAATAAAACCCTTCTATCCAATGTACGTGCCTCAGCTAGCACAATCACTCGTATGCAGATAGAGATGTGTTTCTTTCTTGGACCGCCTGCTATTTAAGAATCTCTTATCGCTCGACCCGTAGGTAGCCGGTACGTTGACAGAATCATAAATCCAGGCCATCTCCAGAGACCACAAGCACACTCTGATGGAATGTCACGACAATGATTAGAGGTATCAGTACCGTTGTGAGCTTGAAAAGTCGTTTTTTAAGTGTTATAGCACTTTTAAAGAGCACTGGTAACAGGAACGAATCTGCTGTCCCTGTCTTTATTGATGTTCCCCAAGAATGGAAGAAATGAACATTCGAGTTTCCAAATAGCTCATCATATAAATACCCATCCTCAATTTTCTCATTCTCTCCATGTCCTAGGTCCACTTTACACTTTTCCCTATATCTCGAGTTCTCCCAGCCAAACTCCCTTTTTCTCGCTTAAGCTCAAGGTTCCAAGACAGAGCAAGAACATTGCTCAGCCCCATCATCCCGCACCTCTATCTTGCATCAACACTATCCCCGTTGCCTCTCTCTGACATCTTCTCCTTCCAATCGACTAACAGACCGGTCCCCGTTGATGAACGTCGGGTTTCGTCCCCGCTTGAAAGCCCGTCCGTCTTTATATGATCTGATCCGTACTCGCAACATTGATAGCTTGTCTGTGGCCGTGCACCGCCGCCCTAGCGTCTCTCAAGAGCTTCAATTGGAACCAGAGCTTCCTCCACTTCCACCGTCACCCGGCTTCACCTCTACCTCACCACCTTCAACCCCACGCACCTTGCAGCAGGTGCCAATTGAAGTCGAACATCAAGAACTAGTCAAGATGCCTCCAAAGAAGGCAGCGATCAAGGAGGACGACGATGAGCAATATGGTATGCATTGTCCTCAATCGATTCTGCCACTTCAAATCAACTAATGATAGCTATCCAGGCACCATCTTTTCCGTCTCCGGGTATGCGAACATCTGAATCGGTATGGTATTACATTACTGATCATTGGCAGACCCGTCGTAGTGGCAGAGAACATGATTGGAGTTGCTATGTACGAATTGGTAGGAAAGGTCCAGGCAGATAGTTGGCACAAGCTCACAGCTCCAGGTTCAAGTCGGACACGATAAACTCGTCGGCGAAGTCATTCGAATCGAAGCGGACAGAGCATACATCCAAGTTTACGAGGAGACTGGTATGGCATACTTGATGATCTGGTCGGACGTTGCTAATGTTTGGAAGCTGGTGTTACCGTTGGAGACCCCGTTATTCGAACTGGAAAGCCTCTGTCTGTCGAGTTGGGACCTGGTTTGATGGAAACTATCTACGATGGTATTCAGCGACCACTTGCAGAGATTGCCAAAGCTTCCAACAGTATTTACATCCCTCGTGGTATTGCAGTTCCCGCGTTGAACAGAGAGAAGAGCTGGGACTTCAAGCCATTGATGAAGGTTGGAGATCACATTACTGGAGGAGATATCTGGGGTACTGTTTACGAGAACTCTCTTTTGGACGACCACAAGATCATTTTGCAACCAAGAGCCCGAGGTACTATCACTCGAATTGCGGAGAAGGGAAGCTACAAGGTTGATGAGAAGATTCTGGAAATCGAATTCGATGGCAAGAAGACCGAGCATAGCATGATGCACACCTGGCCCGTCCGTGTTCCTCGCCCAACGACCGAGAAGCTTGCATCAGACAAGCCCTTCATTGTCGGACAGCGTGTCTTAGATGCCCTCTTTCCTTCCGTTCAAGGTGGCACCGTTGCTATTCCAGGTGCTTTCGGTTGTGGAAAGACTGTCATTTCTCAATCAGTCTCCAAATTCTCCAACAGTGATGTTATCATCTATGTTGGATGCGGAGAGCGTGGAAATGAGATGGCTGAAGTCTTGATGGATTTTCCAGAGCTGTCCATCGATATCGAAGGTCGCAAAGAGCCTATCATGAAGCGTACCACTCTAATCGCCAATACCTCCAACATGCCTGTGGCCGCTCGTGAGGCTTCAATTTATACTGGAAGTACGTATTGCATAGACCTCTTTTTCCTCCACTTGTTGTCTCGGGACCCAAGGTCTTTGTGAGACATGTCCTGTCCTTTTTATAGAACATTTGCAGTAGGCAATTGCTAATTTCCCATTGTGTAAAGTTACCATCTCAGAATACTTCAGGGACCAAGGAAAGGACGTTGCCATGATGGCTGACTCGACTTCCCGGTGGGCTGAGGCTCTTCGTGAATTGTCCGGTCGTTTGGGAGAAATGCCTGCTGATCAAGGTTTCCCTGCTTATCTTGGTGCTAAGCTTGCCAGTTTCTACGAGCGTGCTGGAAAGGTTCAAGCTCTTGGTAGCCCAAACCGTGAGGGCAGTGTCAGTATCGTCGGTGCTGTCAGTCCCCCTGGTGGTGATTTCTCAGATCCAGTCACAAGTTCCACCCTTGGTATTGTGCAGGTCTTCTGGGGTCTCGATAAGAAGCTCGCCCAGAGAAAACATTTCCCTTCCATCAACACTGCTCTCAGTTACAGCAAGTACACAACAGTCCTCGACAAGTTCTACGAGAAGGACTTCCCCGAATTCCCAAGACTCCGTGACCGTATCAAGCAACTTCTCACCGACTCCGAGGAATTGGACCAAGTTGTGCAATTGGTCGGAAAGTCCGCGCTCTCTGACCCAGACAAAATTACTCTGGATGTTGCAGGTTTGATCAAGGAAGATTTCTTGCAGCAGAATGGCTACTCTGATTACGATCAATTCTGCCCCATCTGGAAGACTGAGTGGATGATGAAGGCCATGATGGGTTTCCACGATGAGGCTCAGAAGGCTATCGCCCAAGGAGGTAACTGGAACAAGGTCCGAGAAGCTACTGGAGAAATCCAGTCCCAGCTCCGAAGCATGAAGTTCGAGGTTCCTGGTGACGGAGAGGATGTCATCGTGAAGAAGGTACGTTTTGCACATTCCTGCGTTCTAATCAATACTGACAAAAAGTAGTATGAGGATCTCATCCAGGCCATGACGGACAAGTTTGCCTCGGTCACCGACGAGTAAGCGTGACTAGATGGATTTGAGAGCGGAAGGAAAATGTATGGATGCATTGCTTGCTTGAACTGTCTGAGAGTATTGTTGATTGTTGATGCCTGCCGATAGACGCGAATGGAAAGAACAGAATGTAGCATATTTCCAAAGTATCATTTTTCTTTTCTGCATCAGATATCCGGCCACGTAACTAACAAACTTGACGCCGCCATGCTCCATAATTAAGATTGCCAAACATTCAGCAGCCATTCTTAGGGTGTTGTTTAATCCTGCTCTTCATGTTGACTGACAGAAGCAATGACTCGGTTCAGAAAATCCCATTGTCCAAAGCTGCAGCCTTCATTTTCGGGAAATCCTATATGTCACAGCAAAGGTTAGTAAATCAGCGATTTCCATCCAATCTCCCTGCTGCTACCACAAATTAACCACGGGTTTGACAGAAGTAGAACTTAAAGGTGTTCCGAACCCAGAAACAGCATCCCAGCCAGCTTGTGCTGGAAACCCAGCTCCGTCACACCCTCGCGCAGAACCACTCGTCACATCTGTCAACGCCTTGAAACCCTGTGAGTAGAGCCACGGGTTGAGGAACCCCAAAACTGGTTTTCCGGCTGCGAGGAGAGCGTCGTTGAGGAGTGAGATGATCGCTGAGGCTGCTGGTGTGGATGCACTTCGTTACCAAGTCAGCACGCATAGCCCGAACACTGATTTGAGCGGAAGAGGGCATTGACTGGGGAAGTGGGGATGATTTACCTCGTTCCATCTAACGATACTAGGGTTCCATTCCAGATGGTCGCATAGTGGAAGCCTTGCGCTGAAATGTCTGGGTAAGCTCGTCCAGGCGTATTGTACAAGCACTTGAACTGATCGCCTAGCGAGGTGATATACGGCTCAACAAAGGCATCCTGATATGCAGGACGAGCGAAATAGTTGCTGAATCCACCGCCAGAAGCATAATTATTGCCTGGATTGAAAGCAACGACTTCTGGGTTCATCCGCATTGTTCCACCAACCGTCGTGACGAACGGCTTGAAAGTCCCATCAGCGTCCAACGACATAGCGAGCCAGGGAGAGTGGAATACTTACACAGCTACCAGGAAAGATCGGCAAGAACATACTTGCATTCCTCCCGTCATTCGAGACACACTCGCCATTCGAACCCACCCCGTTATCACCACTCGCAAAAAGTAACGACACACCCCTCGCCCCCAACTGTGCAAACCCATTACACACAGCCGTCGCGAAGCTCAACGGCACAGCCTGCTCATCATCTCCATAACTCGTGCTGACAACCTGCGGAATACTCTCAGTATCGAGCCCGAGCATGAATTGCAACCAGTCCAAATACGGCTCATTGGTAGTTGTCGGCGTTGCGAGATCAGGCAGGAATGGTGGACTGCCACCTGTGTTGTAGACTTCCATGGGGGTCGGGAACGCGATACCGAGAATTGTATGGGCGTCGAGATTCCCTTCGAGATTGCGACCGGCTGCTAGGGAGGTGGTGTTTGGTGCTTGCTCGTCGGGGCCAGAGGAGATGGTTGTAGGGTGAAGGTTGCTGAGGTGGCGTCGGGGCGGAAATGAGAGAGTAAGAGGGAGACGCGGAGCGTACGCTGGTTTCTCCCAGGTAGTTTGTCATTCCTACATGGTTCTTGCTGGTTGATTGAGGGGTGTAGTCGATTGTTCCTTTGAGCGAGAGACTAGAGACTTGTCTTTTTTCTTGATATATTGTGGAAGGGGTGAGTACCATAGAGTGTACGTAGACTTTCTGGCGTTACGAGATCTGGGTTGCATACGTCGGCAACGGCTTTGATTGATGGTGCCCTGTCAGGAGCGATCTGGACATCTGGCCCATCGGCTGGAGCGATTTTGAGCGTTGATCGCGAAGGCTTCATGCGGAAGAATGAGTTTGTGGGCTGGATTGTTTGGATTTGCTCGTGGAGATGTGATGGGAGTGACCATTCTGGTGTTCGGATTAGGTGAGAGCCGTCTTCATGCTTGAAGATGAAGTATTTTGTGTCGAGGAGTCTTTCGACTGATTCGACTGACAAAATGACTTTGATCCAGTCTTTGGCTCGGCTGTACTCGAGTTGGTCCTCGATATCGTTCTCTCGAAGCCACCTGAGGACTTGGTCGGTTGCTTCTGCCGTGGGCTTGACGAGTTGATTGACTTGGTCTTCCGATAGGTGCTGGCCATATCTTTCGTGGCCTGGGTTGGACACTAGTCGCTGTCAGTAAGTCGTGGTGGTCATATTTTAGTTGTCTGAAATCCTTCTCATTTCTCCTCAATACCTTCGTATAGTTGTTTCTCAAGCTCACTGAATTGGCTCTGCTTTAGTCCGATCTGCAGCTGAATCAAATGGGCTGCAGGAGCTGGACCGATTCTTGACCAAGATGAAGGGACATGGTGTCGCTCTTTCACAGCATACGGTGCTGTCTTTCCATTAACAGTGCCAGCACATATGATGAATGCCGTCAAGACATTTGCTATTGTCGGTAGTAACATGATGAAGACCAGAAGGGACGAGCGAAATGATATCGCGCGATAACAGGAGCTGAGATCTTTATCAAGTATCTCCTAGAACATGCGACGCGAAGATCATCCATGGGGGACATATAGCAAGGCTTTGAAGTGAATGCTTGATCTTTGATAAGCATGGTGATGTGCTCGTTAGGCTTGGGTAGGATGCTATTATGCAGGGTTCGAAGTGTGAGGTACGTTTCATAGCCTAGCCAAGGAGGATGGATTCCTGTGGGAGCTGCCAGGGCTGCGATGAAGGTTATGCGTTGGTTAAAGCAATATGATATGCCTATATAATATGATCAGTGAGAGCCTAAATATAATTTTTGTAAGCTTTTGTGTCCAATGACTCCCGAATCCGACTTTTGTAAGAAGCGAAAACCGAGGTGGTGTCGCTCGCTTGGCTCAACGCTGTGGTTGGATCACTACCTCTTCTTTTATATTTCTGCGCTTACCATGCATGCATCAGAATATGGATCCTGTCAAACTATTGCACAAGTGGCTGCCTCCAGATATGCGTCCCGTAGAATCCAGTCCCTCGCTTAATTGTGTTTGTTGTTTGGTTAGCCATTTATGTATAATCCGCACTTAGCTTTTTCGCTGATCTATATGTCTTCGTAACACTTTTGGATTGCCTAGAATAAAGAACGAAATCGCCTTAGAATTCGACGTATAGATTTGCCTCCCTTCCTTCGCGCTCTCCGTCAACGCCAGATTTCGGCAAAAGATGAGTCTCATTGACCACGGGTAGAACGTGTCCCGGTTCTTCTATTCAAGCCTACGATCCGTTTTCTCTTCCGTCCCATATGAGGATACTCGGGTCAACATATATACCTCCCCTTACATGCCCTTCAAGACGCTTTTGAACACCCTTCCTCTAGCTGTCACGTGTATCGAGATGTGGCGGAAGAGAGCTAGACGGAATAGGAAGCGTTAGAGCCGGAGAGAAGCTACTTAACCGACCCCGTCACGTCTTCCATTCGCGAACTGAAGTGACCGGTCACTGTCCTCAAGCATTCCTCTTCCACCTAGCAACCTTGCGGTACCTTCCATCATGTCTGTAACCCTAGAGGCATTCTTGAATGGCGCGAAGATAGCGCCAGAGATCTTCAAATTACAACCAGACTATCGCGCGCTTTTGATGACAGTCGAAGGCATTCCGCCAGGTCCAAGCGATTCCACCAGCGAGTCTCTTCTGCTAGAAGCCGAATCGTCTGCACGGGAGGCTCTATCAAAACAGCCCGTTACCGAGATACCCCATGTTTCCGCCTGGCGAGAAGCGTACAAAGCATTCGGAGCCAAGCCAAAGAAAGAGCGCAACAGCCTCGAGTCGTTGATGCGTCGTGTAGAGGGCGGCCTTCCTCGTGTCAACCGGCTAACCGACATTTACAACGCCATTTCCATCAAGCATCAAATCCCACTTGGAGGCGAAGACTTAGACAAGTACAAAGGATTCCCTGTGTTGATTCGGGCCACTGGTCAAGAAACCTTCGAGACGAACTCAGCAGGTGCAGCTGTCACAGAGCACCCACCTCCTGGAGAAGTTGTGTGGTGTGATGATGGAGGCATCACCTGCCGCCGCTGGAACTGGCGCCAGTGTGCGCGAACCGGGCTTTCTGACGAGACGACACGTGTGTTGTTCATTCTTGATGCTTTGGAACCCTGTTCCGACGGAGCTCTGGAAGCTGCTGCGGATGAGCTTGCTCGCGTATTGAGCAGTCTATCTCCGGATGTTCGCACGTCTCGCTCGATTCTTCGAATGCCATAAGAGCGGTTTATTATGTTTGCTATACCTGGCGTGGCAACCGGATTTTATTCTAAGGGTTTGGCATGAGATTGGTAGCATTTGGCTCTGTCTTTATTTTGGTTCATGCAGAAGGCTCAGTGAGATCTAAAATAGCGATCAAATTTGTCAAAGTCCGTTTCCTTTGGCTCGTCTATCCGATTTCTCCCAACGTCCTCAATGTAAATGCAACACCAATACAAATTGAGCTGGCATCAAGGCAAACCTTCAAATGCCCCGCAATCTCAGTTCCAATTAAAAGCAGACAGATATCAAGATCGTGGCTTTTGATTTGCAGAAGCATATCTCTATCAAAGCTGGCATTAAATTGAGAAGAAAACGACGGAAGGTAAAGAAAATCGACATTGGGGGCTCCTCGACCAGTGTCAGTCACTTTGTGTCATGAATTCAAATTTTCGATCCGATCCGTGACATCGTATCTCGCACTGAAGCCATTATGTAATATGTGGCTGAGACAAATGCCTTTGTCGGCATCGAACTCAAAATTTCTAGAGATCTTCTTGACTCCGCTTCGTCCACCAAATAATACCCTCTTTCCTATTGGCTCTGGAGGAAGTTACATCGAGTGGGTGCGGCATTACGGCAAACTTACAACTCCGTCCGACATCCGCTAGAATGTCCTCTTACTCCTCTGACCAGCTGGACCTCTACTTTCACCGCATCCACTATCCGCAGGCGGAGCATCCCATCGATCGTTTCGCGTTCCTCACTGAATTATTGAGACACCAATTGGTGTATGTGCCATTTGAAACACTCTCCCTTCATTATTCCGTTAACAAACAAATATCTCTGAATCGCCAAGACCTTTTCAACAAGATCGTAGGACGATGTCGTGGAGGCTACTGCCTCGAAAACAACACTTTCTTTGGGGCGATACTCGAGAGTCTCGGCTTTCGGGTTATGGGTGTATTTTGCCGGATCACCTACGCCACTCGAGGTATCTATGATGGAAGCTGGAGGGCCATGTCAGTATTTTCTCTTGTATCCCTTTTTATCATTTGATCATGAGCTGAATTTATTGTCCCAGGAGCCATATGGCGAATATTGTCACTATTGGGTCCTCAAGATACTTGGTGGATGTAGGGTATGGCGTTGATGGGCCCTCTTGTCCACTTCCACTCGAGTCAGGCGAAATCTGTATTGGACTTCCGGGCCAACAGTTGAAACTAGAGAAAAAGAAGCTCGCTCAGCACACGGATCCAGACCAAACGGTTTGGGTATACTCACAGCGAAGGGAACCTGAAGACTGGCAAGAGATCTACCATTTTCCAGATGTTGAGATGTTTTCCGAGGACTTTGAGGTTTTGAACCATTACGCGATGACGAAAAGCCTGTGGTCACAGGTGGTCGTCGCACAGCGCTTCACCTTCAATGCAGCGGTTAAACAACGTTCCACAGAGCTATCTGGGACGATACTTCTCATTCGGAATCAGCTGAAATCTCGGATGGGACGGGATAAAGAACTTGTTAGAACGATCGAGACTGAGGAAGAGAGGATATCGACCTTGACAGAGGATTTTGCCATCACTCTCACTGACGATGAATGTTGCGCTATCAAAGGATTCATGAGTGAGCTGAAGTGATGTCTTTTCATTCCAGAGTGGTCGACAGTTAATCACGATTCGTTTCACGAAGAGACCGTAGTCTTGATGCAGATAGACATTCACTGTTCATACCAGCAACATTCATCAACGATATAACTCAGACAATTTTTCATCAATTCATTATCACGCCTTCTTTGCACTCTTCACCATGTCATCTCTCTCGCGTATGAGGCTAGCTATCTCGGCACCTTCCTCCGTACCCAGCTTCTTGAAGCCTTCAATGACTCCCTCCCTATCTCCATCCTTCAACTCTTGGCTCATCTTAAACTTTCCTCCTATCTCCCTAATCTCAATCTCGATCCCGATAATTGCCTTCTTTAGCAGTCCAATATAGCTCTCCGGACTGTCATTTACTGACCACGCCTTTGGCGCTCCTCCTTTGCCGGTGTAGCCGAAAATACCCTCCTCACTCTGCTGGGACAGATCATTTAATGCTTTAGAGAGGAAGGCGTTGGTGGATGGGGCTGAGGTGTTGAAGAATATAGTGGCCTTGCCGTAGACTTGTACTGCCGAGTAGTTCCACGTCGGCACTACCTTCCCAGTATTCGGCTTTGTCTCGACGTAGAACTTGGGCGTGACATAGTGATGCAACGGTCCATTGAACAGAATCATGACATCTTCTTCCAATCTATCTGTTCCGGCCTGCGTCGCGGCTTCGATCAACACTTTGCTCTGGGGATTCGCTCTTGCCAAGTGGCCACGAAGTTTAGCTGTCGGAGTTGAAGTCTCATTTTCGTCAAGGACGTCCAAAATCCAGGGAATGTGGCTTGATTGGATTGTGTTGTGATTTTGTGACGGGATCGCAGTTGTGAGAATCCCGAGAGGATTTTGGCGGATAAATGCGTAAAGAGAAGGGATGTGGAGCTCAGCGTGAGCTGCGCGTAGATACATTGCCAAAGACTAGATGGATTTCTTGGATGAAAACTGCGTGATTACCTTTGGTCAAGCAATGAGGCTTCTTGAGTTATAAAGCAAGATCAAAGGTGCTGATATAAGGAGGGCCAGTGAGAGCATACATTGCCAGAGGGCGAGTCATTCTAAGGCATCATATCCCAACGAAGTCGGAGTTCGGCTAAGCATCCCTTACTGAGATTAGCATTGAAGTTATCCTTCCCCGATTCTCCTCCCTCAACCAACGGTGTCATTGTCGACCACTCGGGAATACCGAGAATGGTGGTCCAAAATTGGCGACTTAGTCTTCAAGTCCCGATGAGGCTTCCGGTCGGCTTGTCCAACAGTTCTTCTCAATCACATAATTCTCCGTGGTCTTACTTATCACCAGTCAGTCTTCGGAGACTAGACTTAACTTGACCCGAATTGTGGTCACTTTAACTTGATGCAATTGCATTGTTCGGAAAAGTAGGGTGGCGCTGTTCGCGCATCCATGCAGGTGAGATATCTGAAGTGGACGGGTCCGCGGAGATGGTTGCACTTGACGTACTTTGAGCCTTGGCTGACTCACTCGCTTAGAAACAACAACCCCAACATTGGCCCAGACCAGGTACTGAAGAGCTTGAGCACATCTTGTCAGTGATGCATGCCGTGCTTGAAGGCGGAAAGAAGCACAGCTCTTTGCAGCTGGTGTAGGAATAGGCGTTTTGTCAATATTTCTTCGTAAGTTTGTCCTTATTCTGACCTTGATTATCTACACCTCGAGCATATAGCTTCATGGACATATAGTGATCCACTGCCTTGATCTCAACTAGGCCGAGCACTTGCTAATATTGGTCTCCCCGGCATTACTTTTTGGTTTTTCCCACGCTGCTGATATTCAGGAGGACGATTAAAGTTTCGGCGTAGTCATTCAGACTGACTGCATACAATTGGGGATCTCTAAGACCACATAATTCTCATTTATGTTCTGCGCTACATTGAGACATTACAATAACTAGATACAAATTTGGGAGTTCAATGAGACACCGCACGGGTTAGAAGCACCACTCTAAGGCACAGATCCGAACTCCAAATCCAAATCTATGTGAGGATCGTGAAAATTCAAAAACAAAAGAAAAACGGCCCTTCGATGCGGACCTACCGCGCTTTGGCGGCCGTAACACTGCAATGTCATGCAATCCTCTCAGAATCTGCACCATGCCATATGGCTGAACTCTGCCTGATTTGTCGAAGAGGAGTCTAAGTCTTCTTTGCCTTCTTTATCCCAGCAAAACTCCACTTTTTGACTCGGAAAACATAGTACAGCATGATCGCTGCAAAGAAGTTGAAAATGATGAACGCCCACATAATTCCAAAATTACGCCAGCGCTCACTCCAAAAGATCTTGGATCCGGCGAGAAAGATATCACCATTCCGAATGGAGCAATACTCGCAGTTCTCAGTAGCGTTGGCATCCAACAAATATCCCGGAGCATCAGCCAAGTACGACTCTAGGTATTGACCACAAGTTTGACCAGCTGGAGCGTCGAAGATTGACATCTCGCTCGTGGAACACTCAACCTGTCGATCGTGTAATTGCGTGCCTCCGATGCCGCCAATCCAATACGTGAAAGGGTTGACGCGATACATGAATATCCAGAAGCCAGGGAGTGCTTGTGGAGCTTGTAAAACGCCGGAGAACATAGTCATCATCAGCATGAGGAGAGTGACTATGCCACCAGCGGTTTGAGCGTCAGGAATGGCGGCGATGGTCAAATGTGCGAATGAGCTGGCGAAGATGAAGAGTTGGATGACGAAGAGTAGGACTAGCACTTGACGTTCGGAACTTTGGATCCCGATTACGGCGTAGTAGTAGCTTGCATAGGAGAGAATACCGGTGATGATCATATAAGGAATCTCAACGACGAGGTTGGCGAAAAGGAAGGCCACCCAGGAATAGGATTTGCTGGGTCGTTCGCGAACTTCGTAAAGATCTCTTTGAGTGATAAAGAGCGGTTGGATCTGGGTTCATGTTAGCAGGCGCGCCTTTTATTTTGGAGTATCAGCTGAGAGACTAACCTGTTGAACAAGAGAAGAGAATATGGTGGTGAGCATAAAGACAGAGTAGATAACATTTCCCATGCCCGCTTGCGTTGCGTCGGCCCCATAGAAGGTAAAGCCAACGAACAGCCCAGCAATCAGTCCAAGTCCCCACTTTGCCAGCACGTACTCGGGCATTCTCCAATACTGCTGAAAAATCCGATTGGTAACAGCTTGCACCTGTACATGCAGCGGCATCGCGAATTCCGAGAAGCTGGTGGGATCGTTACTTGCTGTGTGATCGGGTCGCTTCTCCGAGCATATCCTTTGGATCTCCGCATCAACCTCTTTACGCTCTTCGCTAGACTTCCAGATCGAATGCCAATCCTGGCCACCATCACCCACGCTCTTATTCATGGTTTCCAGTATGTACTCAGCAGGGTTCTCGTCATCACCACACTTCGGCGCTCCCTTTGTTTCCAGGTAGTTGAGGAGTGTTCGGGAATTCGGTCCAATATCGCCAAAATATACCGTCTTTCCACCTTTTGCTAAGAATAGCAGGCGATCAAATTGTTGGAACAAAATCGCACTTGGTTGATGAACAGTACATAGGACTGCCTGTCCAGAATCGGCGAGCTTTCGGAGGAATGTGCAGATCGACCACGAGCTCTGGGAGTCGAGACCGCTAGTAGGTTCGTCGAGGAAGAGGAGGAGTTTTGGCTTCGCAGCGAGTTCCACTCCGATAGTTAACAGTTTTCGCTGTTCGACGTTCAAGCCTTCTCCGGGAACACCGACGACTGCGTTGGCGAAGTCGCGCATACTTAACATATCGATCACGTCTTCCACGAAACGATACTTTTCTTCTTTACTCACCGACGTTGGCTGGCGAAGCATGGCGCTGAATCTTAGACTTTCACGGACAGTAGCTGTCCCTAGATGAAGATCTAGATGGAAGTCAGTATCTTTTTTCACCCGCTGTGATATGTTTGTGGCTTACCTTGTTGCTGAACGTAGCCGGTCTTTCTTTGAAAGCTGGCATCCAGAGGTGTTCCATTGACTAACATGTCACCCGTTATAACGCCCATGGTTGTGCGGTGGGCGAGGACGTCGAGTAGTGTCGTCTTGCCTGCACCACTGACACCCATGAGAGCAGTGAGCGTTCCTGGCTTTACCCACCCAGCAACGTTATCCAGTAGCCGCCTTGGCTCCCCCTTGATTTCAATATCGTAGCAAACGTCTTTCCAGGTGAAAATATCTGTCTGAGGCTCCAATGCCGGCTTCACTTCTGGCTCATCAGAGATCTCGCGTGGATTTGGAGCCACAGCATTTCCCTTCTCGGGAGCCTTGTTCTGAAGATAAGCAGGAACATGACCTCGCCGGAATACGAGTACCTCTGCTGTACTAGACGAGACAGAGTTGAGCTCTGTAGCAACAAAGTACACGAGCATGAAGACGACGAGGAACGCAACAAGAATTCCGAAATTTCGCCACACGTGGGAGTAGTAATAATGATACTGCGAGGCAATATACTCGTCTCCATTGACAGTGGCACGACCAGCAACAGCTCCAACGGCCGAACAGATCCAAGAGTCGCCTTGGAGGGGCGAGTAAGATGGAATGATGCTGGAACACGTAAACTCGCGGCCATGGAATTCGTTAGCGATGAGGATTTCGAAGGCGTAGAAGACTGGATTGATCCAACGGATCCAAGAAAACCATGGATGCATTTGTGGAATTGCGATAACAAACCCGGTATAAATAACGATCGCTAGCACGAGTACGCCTGCCAGACTCATGGCTTGTGAAACGGTCTTTGTGACGGCGGCCATGGTTCTGAAGATCGCACTCATGACAAATGTCATCATGAAAGTGATGAGGAAATATAGGAAGAATGGTCCTGGGTCTCGGCGCAAGCCACTCAAGAAGTAGAGGATGATGTTGAACACGACTGCTGTGATGAACTTGATGGGTATATCGGATACTACTCCCGCAGCAGCTTCCGTAGCGGGATGGTAGAATGCATAAGAGGCATGTTTTTGGACAATTGGACGTTGACTGTACAAGCTGCTAATTTCCGAAATGGCCGTGAGTGCATTGAGAAGCACTGCCATGAACAATGTTGCGCCGCGGCTGCTAAATCCAGCTGTCGCTGCTGGAGTGCCAAAATAGACTGAACCGATGATGAGAGCAAGAACAACATTAGTTCCAATCTGTATTACCGTGGCGGACATGTCGCCCATGATGCGTTGGTAAGCTCGTTTTGTGTTCAGTCGGACCTGCATGGCAACGCTAATCGTGTATGGAGAACGTTGGCGGACATTCTTTGCCTGTGAATGGTGCTTCTCCTCGCGTAGTCTAATGATTGCTTCGCCTTCCTGTGTGACTGGGTACTTTTGAGAATGGGCCTCAACTTCGTGGTGCAGAGCTTCATACTCGGATGATTGGCGCCAGTATCTTTCAAAGTCCTCGGGTGTTCGTGGGACACGATCTTCCATTCCTTTGCGGGCAGTACGTTCGAGTGGATTGGTCACCGATGTCAAAAAGTCGCCCACTGTCTGACGTTGCGGACAGATCCATCCTTGTTTCTCGAAGAAGGCTTTGGCACAATTGGCGGGGCCAAAATAGATCTGACGGCCCTCGTAGAGGACTACAGCTTTGTCGAAGAGATCGTACATTGCTTGGCTGGCTTGGTAAACTGCTACTGCGTGGGTTGAGCCGGTAATATCTGCTCCTTGTCGAAGAGACTGTACAAACTTGAGCGCAGTCGCTGAATCGAGACCACGGGTACTACAAATATCAGTCTGGGAGTCTAATAGTAAGGAGAGTGAAGCCTTACCTGTTATCCCAAGCACTTAAGGGAACACCAGCAACCAACATCTCAGCCAAGCTGACTCGCTTGCGCTCTCCGCCAGAAACACCTCGAACAAAATCGTTGCCAACCTTGGTATTGTATGTGTGACTGATGCCGAAGATGGCCATGGCTATCTTGGCGACGTACTTGCAGTATTGATCACGATCCATTCCCTTGATCCGATGTGAAGGAGTGCGAGTTGCAGCAGCAAATTCAAGAGTTTGTCCAACTGTCAAATGTGGAAAGTGCTTATCGACCTGGACAGGTAGTTAGCGTGAGCCCCATGTATGCCATGAACTAGTAGCGGGGACGAACTTCTTGATTGTAAGCGATTTCTCCCTTGAACTCTTTCACCATCTGTTTCTGTGGTATACCATCATAGTGGACAATTGACCCATCTTCCACGTGCAAACCATGAAGCTCTCCGCACATTGTCTTCAGTAGCGTACTGCATCCCGATCCTGGACGTCCAAGAACAATCAACAGCTCGCCAGGCTGTAGCAGTCCATCAAAGCCATTAAGAATCATTGTCGGGTTTTTCTTATTCAGACTGAAGTGTTCTCCCAACCGCAGCGGCATCGAGAAAGTCGTCCCGACAGTGGACTGCAAGCGCAGAGCAGCGCCATCACCAGAGACTTTAAGATTCGTATATGAAATGCCAATCTTCTTCGGTGCGTGTCCTTGCTCGAGGAATTCATGGATGAATGATCGGAGGAACTTCTTCTCGTCGAAAGTGCCTTGCTGTGGATCGGGAAGTGTGTAGCTAGGTTCGATTTCGCCATGTGTGTTGCTCCTTCTGTGCGACAAAGCTGTTGCGATGCGTCTGAGCTCATCGCGGTCGACTCCTTCAAAGTATGATGCATCCTGTCTACTCACGTCTGATTCTTCGTCTGATTCTTCGTCCGACTCGTGTTCGTCTTCTGGAATCTCTTTGACTGGCGGAGATGGCATCTGTCTGTCGACTAACTCCACGGAAGACCGCGCATCATTGAGTGTCGAAAGTGTCCAAGTGCTGCTGTCATTCATGGTTGGCAATTCCACAAGGTGTATTCGAGTGAAAACAATGATTCGAATTGACGAGGCGACTTGGAATTAAAGAAGAGACAGGAAAGGGTTGGGAAAGGGGGTCAACAGTATTTATTCCAAGCACCCTTCCTGACGCATTTCGTCGCTATCTTTACTATAAACGTCTCCAATGACGACACATCGCAATCCCGTCAATATGCCATCTCAATTCCGGACAGCAAGATACCCGGCATCCGACGTGGAGTCGAACGTCTGTATTTACCTGCGATCGCTCTGTCATGTTGTCGTGTTGTCTCGTTTCGGATAATCATGAAGAGCGAGCCGACGGTGGACGAAGGACTAAGATAGGCTCCACATTCCACCTGGACCCTGAGGCTTGGGGCTTTGAGCTTGAGCTGATGTGAGCCAAGCAGGGGCAGAAAGTTAATTTGAGCTTGACGGTCTTTGCATAGGCCGCGTAGTAATAGAGCACGGAAATCTCCCAATCTAGATTCCTGTAGGCTGGAAGGCTGAATGATGAACCCACTGTATTAAGTTTGCGCCGCCTTTTCTTCTCGAACAATCATCTTTGTCCTTCGGGTCTGACTCGGCTCGGATTTGTCTACTTTGCGATGGACCTCCTTCAGAGCAGCGACCCGGCCAGCTATTCTTCACATGCCAGTCTGCTCCGATTCTCCGAGTGGAATTCGTCACATGTTGCAGTAATAATGGTGAAGTCTGTTTTCCCTGGACACTCATCCACGCCAACATTTCACTGCCCATGAGTAGCAACACGTGATTATTTACATTGGAAGTAATCCCCGTCACCCTCCCATCCACCATCCTGGTGATCCATGCATTTCTGACTGGGACTCCAGGGGTTGCACTAATTTAATCAGCCGAATGCAGTGTGCAACAGTGGCCGTCAGAATTCTGTGCGGATTATGTCAGCGAAAGCCTCATCAAAATTCAACACCTTTAGACATGTCACCATTTAACGCATAAAGATGCAGATTACAATACATGATTTTGATAGAAGTACTATATAAATTCATATCTCACCTGAGATTGCGATTTGAATTGATCGTGTAAGAGCGTTGTTGTTTAATCTACGCGCAAAGTTGAGGTCTTGAGGACGTTCTTACAAGGGTCGTCAAATCCGCACAGAATTCTGACGGCCACTGTTG